>AMWB02162251.1_pt2 | contig 32635 bp, 20 predicted proteins | sample 200311 | NCBI WGS metagenome assembly AMWB02 (sample SAMN02737377, study PRJNA173069) | bioreactor metagenome | biome: anode biofilm in microbial fuel cells | place: USA: California | collected 2010-12-16
CCCGCCGATACCTGCATTTTTTCCGTATATTATTCATCCTTCACACCGTACTGGCTGAGAATCTCGTTACCCTGGCAAGTTCCTTAGATGTCAGTAGCTTCATCTGTTGTCTTCTCAATTATTAAGGGGAGCACATCCTCCCAGCCAAGCGGCATTATATGGACACCGCTTATTCCCTTTTTGGCCTTTAGCCTCAGGAGATTCTCCACTGTAATGGCAACACTCTCCTCTGCAAACCGGTCACCAGCATCGGCCAGCCGCTTCATCACCGGGGCCGGAATGGTCACACCCGGAATATTATCATTAAGATACCGTGCCAGTTTCAGAGTCCTTATAGGGCTGATCCCTGCCAGAATGAAGACCTTATCCAGCACACCGAGTTTTTCCAGCTGTTCGAGCCACGGATCGAGACTGTCAGGATCAAAGACCAGGTTTGTCTGGAGAAACTGGGCGCCGGCATTGACCTTTTTCATTATGCGAATCGCCTGCAGCGCGGGGGCAAGTGCAAAAGGGGCTGCGGCAGCGCCGAGAAAGAGCTTCGGTCTGTTCTTAATCTCCCTCCCGTCCAGGTATATACCTTCATCTCTCATCCTTCGCAGGATCCAGAGCATCTGCACCGAGTCAATATCGACAATGTTCATGTTGCTGCGGGGCCTCGGCCCTATCCGCGGGCTGTCACCCGAGAGGCAGAGTATATTGTGAACCCCGATGGCGTTAGCCCCTATGGCCAGGGACTGGAGACTGTTTCTGTTGTTATCTCGTGCAGATATCTGCATCACGGGGTCAGCCCCCAGTGAGGAGGCCACGGCAGAGCATGCCGCACTTGACATCCTGGGCACCGCTGATGAGCCGTCGGTAAAATTGACTGCCGTCACATAAGGCTTGACAAGCAGTATCTTTTCCTTCAGCCTGGTGGTAGCGGCGGACAGAGGCGGTGTCACCTCGGCGGTGATAACGAAACGGCCGCTGCGCAGCTCACTTTCCAACGCTGACTGCGGCCCGGCGACTGCAGGGGGATGGTATTCAGAGTCCCCTTTCCACCAGTCAGGCTGGCGGACAGGTCTGAATACATACTCCTCCAGCGCTGTACCAAAGGTTTTGCCATTGCGTGCAGAAGGGATAAATATATTTCGCAGTCCTGTCTTACGGGCTGTCCGCACCACCTCACCCCAGGTCTCGGTTCCTGCCCTGTCCCAGTCTACGGGAGGCAGCACCTCGAGCAGCTTATGCTCGCGGTGCATCCTCCGTGACCGTTCATAGATGAGTTCCCAGGCGCAGCGCCTTGTGGGATCTACATAGCACCAGCCGTTGTTCACTCCGCCGCAGGGACCGTTCCTCAGTCCCTTGGGACAGGCCATGTGGCATATGAAAGCTGTCTCCTGAAGGAGGCAGTTACCGCACATCCGGCACCCGAAGAGCGGTCCCTTGACCACTCTTTCAGTCAGTGCCAGTATGCGCTTCCCTGCAGACTGCCTGCCGAAAGGCCTGAATGCAGGCTGCCAGCGGCGCAGGGGAGTAAAAAGGGCCATCGACCTGTCAGATGATGTACATGTTTATCAGTTGCTCGTAAAGCTCCTGCTTCCCGCTGATCTTTTTAGGTTCACCAACTTTCTTTGCCAGCTCGCGGAGATCAGCAAGTGTAAGCTTGCCTTTCTCATAGAGGGCGCCGTCACCCTTATCAAACGAGGCATACCTCGCCTTGCGCATCTTGAGATAATCTGAATCCTTCAGTATGTTGTCAGCAATTACAAGACCCCTGGCAAAGGTGTCCATGCCGTTGATATGGGCTATGAACAGATCCTCGGGATCAGTACTGTTGCGCCTTACGTGGGCATCAAAGTTGATACCTCCGGTCTTGAATCCGCCTGCCATCATTATGACAAGCATCGCCTCAGTGATCTCATTGATGTTTGTCGGGAACTCATCAGTGTCCCACCCGTTCTGGTAGTCGCCCCTGTTGGCATCTATGCTTCCGAGCATTCCGGCATCTGCTGCCGTCTGCAGGTCATGCTGGAAGGAGTGGCCGGCAAGGGTGGCATGGTTGACCTCCACGTTAAGCGCAAAGTCCTTGTCGAGGCCGTAATTCCTCAGAAAGCCTATCACTGTTGCGGCATCATAGTCATACTGGTGCTTGGTGGGCTCCATGGGCTTGGGCTCGATGTAGAACTTGCCCTTGAATCCCTTCTGGCGTGCATAATCACGTGCAAGGGTGAGCATCATTGCCAGGTGCTCAAGCTCACGTTTCATATCTGTGTTGTGAAGTGTGAGGTAGCCCTCACGGCCTCCCCAGAAGACATATCCCTGTCCGCCCAGCGCAATGGTTGCGTCAATGGCGTTCTTCAGCTGCACGGCAACATTTGTCAGCACATTGAAATCAGGATTGGTGGCCGCTCCGTTCATGTAGCGGGGATTGCCGAAAACATTGGCCGTACCCCAGAGGAGCTTCATCCCTGTCTCCTTCTGCCTTGCCTTGATCACCGGCACCCACTTTTCGAGGCGCTTTTCAATCTCAAATACTGATCCGTCACCAACCAGGTCGGTGTCATGGAAGCAGTAGAAAGGTGCTCCTATCTTGTCAAAGAACTCGAAAGCCATATCGAGCTTTACCCTGATCCTGTCATCACCCTCCAGTCCGTCATATGGGAAGTCACGTGTCTTCGCTCCGAAGGTATCTGTTCCGTCACCGCAGAATGAATGCCAGTAAGCTATCGCAAAGCGAAGTATTTCCTTCATCTTTTTGCCTCCTACCATTGCTTCCGGATCATACCATTTGAATGCCAGGGGATTCTTTGAATTCCTGCCCTCATACTGAATCTTCCCGATCCCCGGGAAAATTTCACTTGTCTTCTTTTTTGCCATTTTGTTATAATTATTCGTACAGATAGTTCTGAAGCAGATCAAGCCACTCCGTGTATTTTTCGTCATAGATCATCGACAGCCGGCTGTCGGGCTCGCTGGACCCGGTCACCTTCAGGCCCGCAAAAGCCTCCTTCTCTGAGCTGAAGAAACCGCATCCGATGCCGGCACCCCGTGCTGCCCCAACAGAACCGTCAGTATTGTAGAGAGTGATTACCGTTGAGGTAAGGCTCGACAGGATATCCCTGAAAACCTTGCTCAGGAACATGTTCGACTCGCCTGCGCGAATCACGGTGGGATTGATCCCTGTCTCCTTCATTATCTCCAGCCCGAATCGGAAGGAATAGGCAATGGATTCCTGTGCTGCGCGGTAGAGGTGCCCCTGCCGGTGAGTATTGAAATTCAGTCCGTGAACGGAAGAGCCGATGTCCTTGTTTTTAAACATCCTCTCCGCCCCGTTCCCGAAGGGAAGGATAGTGAGACCGTCACTGCCCGGGGCAACGGCAGCAGCCAGGTCATTCATTGCCGGATAACTGAGTCCGGCACCGGTGTTCTTCTTAAGCCAGGAGTTGAGTATTCCGGTGCCGTTGATGCATAAAAGGACACCCAGTCTCGTCAGCCTCCCCGTGTGGTTGACATGCAGGAAGGTGTTTATGCGTGACATGGGGTCAAACTGCGTCCTGTCCGTCACCCCGTAGATAACCCCCGAGGTGCCGGCAGTGGTGGCCACCTCTCCGGGCTGGAGCACGTTGAGTGACAGAGCGTTATTTGGCTGATCACCGGCCCTGTAGGAAACAGGGATGCCCGCTTTCAGTCCAAGCTCATCGGCAACCTTGCCGGTAAGTTCTCCCTGTATTGAGAAGGATTCTGCCGGGTCTGCCAGCAGGGCCCTGTCAATGCCATAGTATTCGAGTAGCTCTTCGGAGACTTCTCCCCTCATATAATCCCAGAATATTCCTTCAGAAAGGCCGGTGTATGATGTCCTGATCACATCGGTCAGTCTCATGGCAAGATAATCGCCCGGAAGCATGATCTTATGGATTTTCCCGTACAGGTCTGGCTCATTCTCCTTTACCCATGCCAGTTTTGATGCCGTGAAGTTGCCGGGGGAGTTCAGCAGGTGGTGCAGGCAGAAGTCCTTTCCCAACCTGTCAAAGGCTCTGTCTCCTATCTGGACTGCCCTGCTGTCACACCAGATTATTGACGGGCGGAGCACCTTCTTGTTTTTGTCAACGACCACAAGACCGTGCATCTGGTAGGATATGCCGATGGCTCCGATATCATTTCGCTTTTTCCCCAATGGCTCCAGACAGGCTGCCAGTGCCAGTGTAAAGTTCTTCCACCACTCTTCCGGGTTCTGCTCGGCCCAGCCGGGCACCGGGGCAGAGATCTCCATCTCAACAGGGGGGTATGAGGCTGCTGATAAGGTCCTTCCGGTCTCTCCGTCAACAACGGAGACTTTTACCGATGAGCTGCCGAGGTCAATACCTAATAATAGCATACGGGTTCTTTTTTAGGAAAAATTTCTCACTGTCGAGATAAATGTACGGATATTTTCCGTAGGAGCATCAGGAGGCATACCTCCCCCGCATGACCATATAATTCCCTTTGCATCGCCTGCCTCGCGCATCATACTGATAACTCCGGCTTCCACTGCGGCCGGAGTGCCCATGGCAAGCACATCACGCGGCGGCAGGTTACCGAGGAGTATAACCCCCTCGCCGGCCAGCTTCCTCATCTCACCGATAGGGTGATTGAAACTGAAATTAAACAGATTGATGCCTATTTCCCTGAGGTAACCGGCAGTGATCTGGCCTGCTGCATCATTATGAAAGAACCCCACTCTGGGATTAAAGGTTTTATATATCCTTTTGAGATGCGGCAGCACAAAAGTCTCAAAGTCCGGCTGCCCCAGGAACCCCACAATGTCATCAAGGACAAGCACCCCCTGGATATCCGGAAACTTCTCGTACTGAAGTTCCAGCCAGTCAATAACGAAGTCAGTGATGACCGTCAGGACCTTCTGTGCCTCTTCCGGAGTGACGGCAAGAGACATCATAAAGTCAGTGGTCCCGAACAGGAATGAAGCTATGTTCAGCGGGCCCCTGCTGGAGGCGAACCTGTAATGACATCCGCTCTGCTTAACCTTCTCTTCGTATTTTGCCATGCGGTTTATTACGAAGGGGAGCAGTCCGTCGGTTCTTACATTGGGTTTTGAGAGAGCCGGCATCTCCCCGATTGAGCAGTTGAGTTTCACAGGATGGGGAAAATCATTTTCGGTCCAGACCAGTTTGGTACCGAAAGCCGATGGCTCTGTGCACATTCCGTACTCCGACCAGAATCCCGGAAGGAACATGACATCTGGGAATGCATTATGCGTGTGCATGTTTGCCTCGAACCAGGTGACGGGGTCATTGAAATAATCCAGTATTGTTGTACCGTGCCACCCGGGCAGCCAGGGACTGTCAATAATAAATCCTACAGGCCGTTCATCCGTTTTTTCGCCGTTTATTACCTTGAGAAGGGTCTCCCAGTGTCTGTCGTTCATAAGGTCAGCTTGTGCTTCGTTCAACAATGTCTAAATACCCGGAACATAGTGAAATCTGAGTCCGCGGTAATATTCAAGGTTATGTAGCGGTTGCTCCACCCCATCCGGGAAGGGCATCCGCGAGAATGTCTGAAAATAGGTCAGGCAGGCATCCTTCCACCATCGGGCTTCCTTAGCCTGGATACTGAGCATCTGCCTTACATGCCCGAACTGTTCACCATCAATCTTCCCTTCAAGGGACTCCCAGTATGTGAGGTAGTCCTCCGCTGAATCAACTCCCTCCTGGTACTTAATGCACATCTCGTCCCAAAGTGTCCTGCCCGACTTCATCACATGATACCACGGCAGGTGATGAAACCAGAGCAGAAGGTTTTCAGGGCAGCTCCGGGGATCATTGAAGATTGAGTCCAGGGGTGGAAAATACTGGCTTACGGCCCCGCTGCCGTTTTTTGTTCTGTCAAAGCCTATTCCAACGGTGTCAGCCTTGTGGTAATAAACCGATGTCCAGTCAGGGCGCCCGCGCTCAACCCACGGACCAGGTCCCCAGTGATGCCCCTCGGCCATGATGTGATGGAGTCCAAGGGGAGTCATGTAGTTAACCGCCGTCTCCCTGGAGCTGAGCATCATGCCGGCTATACCCTCCTCAATTGCCGGATCATGTGTGATTGTCATCCTGATCCATTCGGAAGCTATCTGTTCCGGAGAAAGGGCCGGGTTCCATGCCAGGCGTCCGAACGCGTACCAGTTGGCCTGCCCGAACAGATGACCTGTCCAGTTTCTTTCCGATCCGATATTGGATACTCCGGCCATGCCTGTCAGGGTGTAGCCGTGGAGAGTGCCGTCAATCACCCCGGATACTTTCGATCCCGGACCTGCAGCATAGGTGTCACTTGCCAGGGTTTCGCTGAAAAGCGGCGCCAGGAAGACCAGGTGAGTGGCACATCCCAGATACTCCTGTGTTACCTGAAACTCAGGCATAAGTGGCGTTCCGGGCATCGCTCCGAAGAGAGGATGAAAGGGCTCCCGCGGCTGAAAGTCGACAGGTCCGTTCTTCACCTGTATCAGGACATTGTCCCGGAAAGTGCCATCGAGCGGCACGAATTCATTGTAAGCCTGTTTTGCCCGGTCAACGGGGACATTGTTGTCATACACGAAAGCTCTCCACATGACCACTCCGCCAAAAGGCGCAACGGCACCGGCAAGCATGTTGGCCCCGTCAGCATGAGAGCGGCCGTAGTTCTGCGGGCCGGGCTGCCCCTCGGAGTTGGCTTTGACAAGAAACCCTCCGAAATCGGGAATGAGAGTATAGATTTCCGCAACCTTCTCCTTCCACCAGTTGATAACTTCGGGGTCTAGCGGGTCAGCTGTGGTCAGGCCGCCAATCTCCCGTGGAGAGCTGAACCGGGCAGTGAGATATACCTTTATGCCGTATGGCCTCATTACCTCAGCCAGTGCTGCTACCTTCAGCAGGTACTGATACGTCAGGACAAGGGCATTTGCATTGACATTGGTGATGACGGTGCCATTGATGCCGATTGAGGCATTGGCTCTCGCATAGTCCCTGTAGCGGGGGTGAATGTAATCAGGCAGCAGGTGCCAGTTCCATATTGATGCGCCGGCATAGCCACGCTCAACAGTCCCATCAAGATTATCCCAGTGGTTGAGCAGCCTCAGCTTCGTGGCGGGTTTCTCGGTTATCGTCAGGTTGTCAAGCGGCGATTCCGATTCAATAATCCTCAGCAGGTGAAAGATGCCGTACAGGACTCCTCTCTCTCCTTCAGAGGCAACCACTGTTATATTTCTCCTGCCCTGTCTGAAGCTCCGGATTATGTACCCCTCTTCTCCCGTGATACCGGGCTGAACATCTGAAAGCAACGAAGCCACCAGAGGCGATGAACCAAAGGTGCCGGCAATAATTGTACCTCTGCCTTCGGGGGCGCGAACCTCAGTGACTTCCATCCCGGTCATCGACTCCAGGCCGGCAATGAATTCATCATGTGCCGTCCGGAGCACCGAAGATTCACCGGTAATCATCACATTCCCAAACTGTCTGGAGCACTCTCTCAGATAGGTCCTGTCAGTAATCCGGTCATGCTTCAGCCACAGACGATACCCGTCATCCGCCTGCACTGCAGAGGCAGACGCCAATGCAAGGATTGCCAGTAGCAGGAGTATCTTCTGTTTCATGATGATGATTCTTTGCCTGATCTGAGCGACGACTGTCTGATTATGAGCTCATGAGTCAGTGTAATTGAATTGACTTTCTCATACTGTGTTCCTTCGAGAATCCTGATCATGGTTGATGCAGCCACCTCTCCCATTGCCCTGCCGGGGTAATGAACAGTAGTGAGGTTAGGCTCCACGATGCGTGATACGGGATCATCATTGAACCCTGCCACGGCTATATCATCAGGCACCCGGTATCCCTTACGCTTCAGTTCACAGATGAGTGACACGGCTGAGGTGTCATTGGCGGTGAAAATTCCGTCAGGGGTAATGCCGTTGTTCAGCAGTTGATTGACAATGATCATCCCGGAGTTGTCTCCCAGATCGGTCACTATGAGCATCCTGTCATCAAATGGCAGGGAGTTGTCAGCCAGCGCCTGCCTGTAACCTCTGTACCTGTCGTTGTAGACATTTCTGTTAAGGCTTCCTGCCACATGAACTATCTTTCTGCAACCCTGGTCAATCAGATGCTTTGTTGCCTCATAGCCAGCCCTGTAGTTGTCAATGACTACGCTGACACAGTTGCCGCATTCAAAAACCCTGTCAAAAAATACCAGTGGTATGTCCCTGCGAAGTACATTCGAAAAAGCGTCCTTTGTCTTTGTTTCATAGGAGAGGGATACGAGCATCCCGTCAACGCGGCTGCTGAACAATGCCTGTATGTTTGCCTCCTCGAGGGTGGCGGACTCTTCGCTCTGGCTGATAAGCAACTGGTATCCTGCATTATTGGCCACTTTCTCCATACCCGATATGACGGTTGACATGAAGTGACTGTCGATCCTGGGGATAACCACCCCCAATGTCCTTGTGCGCTTCTGCCTGAGGTTTGCAGCGAACTTGTTATGCTGGTAGCCCATATCCTGTGCCGTCTGCATTATTTTTTTCCGCAGGTCTTTCCTTACCTGGGGGCTGTTGTTAAGGCCGCGGGAGACAGTCGAGGCTGATATGTTCAGCGCCCTGGATATGTCATAGATTGTGACCTCGGCCTTTTTCTTCATTCCGGTCATAATTCTTCAAAATAAGTAAGAAAAACGCTATTATTGAAATTTTTCGAACTATTTTATGCAATCGGTTGCACAATTTAATCAGATTGCATACTTTTATTTACTCTTTATACAGGGAATGAGATAGACATACTCTGTTACAGAGGGTAAGTCTATAAAAATCAGTGTAACTATTTAACAAATTGACCATGCAATCCGCTACAGGAAAACTTTCGTTCAGGGAGAAGCTGGGCTACAGTCTGGGAGACGGTGCCGCCAACTTCATCTTTCAGACAATGATGTTGCTTCAGCTGAGTTTTTACACAGACACCTTCGGTCTTTCCGCCGGAGCTGCAGCAACGCTCTTTCTGGTTGCCAGGCTCTGGGGGGCAGTCTGTGACCCGATCTTCGGTGCCCTGGCAGACCGTACAAACACCCGATGGGGCAAGTTCAGGCCCTGGATTCTCTGGACCGCAATTCCTTTCGGCATACTCGGATATCTGGCTTTCAGAACACCTGATTTCGGTCAGACCGGAAAGCTTGTATATGCCTATGCCACATACCTGCTGCTGCTGACAGTCTACTCTGCAAACAATAATCCCTATTCGGCCCTCAGCGGCGTTATCACCGGCAATATGAAGGAGCGCACAAGCCTCTCATCCGTAAGGTTCGTAGTAGTCACTCTTGCAACCATCGCAATCATGGGTTTCACCCTGCCGATGGTCAACCACTTCGGGGCGGGAGACAGTGCAAAGGGATACCAGATCACCATGGGAATCTTCAGCATCCTTGCCATACTCTTCTTCTTCATAACCTTCTTCAGCACAAAAGAGAGGATTGCACCTCCCCCGCAGCAGAAGAGCTCACTGAAGCAGGACCTGCTGGACCTCGTCCACAACAGGCAATGGGTACTGATGTTCGTGGTCTTCCTGTTCATGTTCATCTTCCTGGCAATGCGAAACAGCATACTGTTATACTACTTCAAGTATTATCTCGATCCGGAAAGCATGCGGGAATTCCTTGTCAACATTGACAAGGGTCTCTTCGGCCTGCTCGAAGGCCTTAAGCTGACAGCCACCGGCGCCAATTATGCAGACAACAGTTTCAGCGTCATAAATATAATAGGTCAGCTGTGCGCCATCCCGGGAATCGCAGTGGGCAACGCACTGGCAAAAAGATTCGGTAAACGTGATGTCTTCAAGACATGGCTTATCGTGGCAGGATTAATGGCTGCCCTCTTCTTTGTGGTACCTCCCTCAGGGATATGGGCAGTACTGATTCTCTCAATACTCTTTAACTTCTCATGGGGCGTTACTATGCCTCTGCCGTGGGCAATGATGGCAGACGTGGCTGACTACTCCGAGTGGAAATTCAACCGGCGTGCAACAGGCATCGTCTTTGCCGGAATAGTTGTGGGACTGAAGGTCGGGCTTGCCATCGGCGGCGCAGTGGCCGGATGGCTGCTTAACGGGTACGGCTATGTTGCCAACGTGGTGCAGACACCAACAGCGGTTCAGGGTATCAGGCTATCAGTGAGTATCTTCCCGGTCATTGCTCTGATCCTGTGCGTCGTAGCGCTCTTTATCTACGGTATCGGGAAAAAGGTCGAGTACCAGATACAGGATGAACTTGCCGAAAGACGCAAGACCTATGAAGTATAAACCACACGGCAGACACAGACCTTATGAATGATCACAAAAAAAACAAAACCACTATGAAAAAGATACTGATACCGGCATTTGCAGCCGTCGTTATACTCCTCTCATCATGCGGAAGCGATGATACCACCCTGAGGAAGGCGTTTGAAGATCACTTCCTGATAGGCACCGCCATAAACGGGATGCAGATCTCCGGTGCCGATCCGGAGGCCCTGCCTTTCATTGCAAGTCAGTTCAACTCCGTCACACCGGAGAATGAAATGAAATGGGAACGGATTCATCCGGAACCAGGGAGGTACGAGTTCGGCCTTGCCGACAGTATTGTCGACTTCGCGGAACGCAACGGCATGAAGGTCATTGGCCATACGCTGGTATGGCACTCCCAGACGCCCAGGTGGGTTTTCCAGGATTCACTTGGCAATCAGCTGACACGCGATGCTCTCCTTGAAAGGATGCGTGAGCATATCCATACCGTCGTCGGACACTACAAAGGCCGTGTCCTCGGCTGGGACGTGGTCAACGAAGCTGTAAATGAAGATGGATCACTGCGCAAAACAAAATGGCTCGAAATTATAGGTGAAGACTACATCGAAAAGGCTTTCATCTTCGCCAACGAGGCCGATCCTGATGCAGAACTCTATTACAATGACTATAACAATGAAGAGCCTGCCAAACTTGCCGGTGTAATACCCATAATCAAGAACCTTCAGGCAAAAGGGATTCGAATTGACGGTGTGGGAATCCAGGGACACTGGCACCTCGACTCACCTGACATGGCGATCGTCGACAAGAGCATCGGAGATTACGGCGCACTGGGGATAAAGGTGATGATCACCGAAATGGAAATCAATGTGCTTCCTACTCCAGCAAGGTTTTACGGGGCAGAGATCTCGAACAGAGGTGCGTACCTTGATTCACTTAATCCGTATGTGAAAGGACTTCCTGATTCCGTTGAGACCCAGTTGACAGATCGTTATGCGGAACTCTTCAGGATACTCCTGAAGCATGACGATGCCGTTACCAGGGTGACCTTCTGGGGCGTACATGACGGCTATTCATGGAAGAACAACTGGCCGATTCCGGGCCGCACTAATTACCCGCTTCTCTTTGACCGCAATTATAATCCGAAGCCTGCCTGGCATGCCGTCATTCAGGAGGCAGAAAAAATCAAGTGACACATAACAAAACTGACGATATGAAAACGAAAACAGCAGCGCCCTACAGGGATGCCTCCCTGCCGGTGAAAAAGAGAGTTGAGGACCTTGTGGGTAGAATGACAGTTGAGGAAAAGTGTGCCCAGCTGATGGGCCTCTGGAACGGAGGAGTCGAGGATTTCAAGCCTGAGATATTCAGTGATCCGTCAAAGATGAAAGAGATTTTCGGCAACGGCTGCCATTCTGTGCATCCTGCCCCGTTAGGAATAAAGGATACAGTCAGGATGCGCAACGCGATCCAGAAATATCTTGTTGAAGAGACCCGTCTTGGCATCCCCGCCCTTTTCGTGGACGAAGGGCAGCATGGAATGATGCGGCCTGAATCGACAGTATTTCCGCAGGCCATCGGTCTTGCATGCTCCTGGAACCCTGCTCTCTTTGAAAAAGTCTACGGCATTGTAGCCCATGAGATGCGCTCCCGCGGCACACACCATGCCCTGACACCCGTGATAGATGTATGCCGTGACCCGCGCTGGGGACGCACCGAGGAGACTTACGGTGAAGATCCATACCTGAACGGGATGCTGTCAATAGCAGCGGTGAAGGGACTGCAGGGCGACGGCAGCGGTAAGGTTGGCAGGAACAACGTTGCAGCTACCCTGAAGCACCTTGTCGGCCACGGCGAGTCCGAGGGCGGACTGAACCAGGGCCCTGCCAATTATTCAACGAGGGTTTTGCGCGATTATCACATGCCGCCCTTCAAGATGTGCATTGACCACGCCAAACCGGTTTCGGTAATGCCCTCCTACAACGAAGTGGACGGAGTGCCGTCGCATGCCAGCAAGTGGCTTCTGAAGGATATTCTTCGGGAAGAGTGGGGATACAAGGGTATGATAGTATCTGACTACTATGGCGTAGACCATCTGTTCAACAAGCACTTCGTCTGCCATGATGCCACCGAGGCTGCGATGACAGCCTTCAACTGCGGTGTGCAGTATGAATTCCCGCAGGGCAATATGTACAGGGTTCTGCCGGAACTGCTTAAAAAGAAAAAGATAAAAAAGGAAGATATTGACAAAGCCGTTGAGCAGGTGCTGACATTCAAGTTCAGCCTGGGGCTCTTTGAGAATCCGTATGTTGATGAGAAACAGGCCATCGCGGTAAGCAAATCACTGCTGCACAGGAAGACGGCACTGAAAGCCGCACATGAGTCTGTTGTTCTGCTGAAGAACGAAGGTATCCTCCCGCTGAAGAAGGGAAAGTTCAAAAAGATTGCAGTCATCGGTCCGTGCGCTAAAGATGTGTGGTTCGGAGGCTACTCAGGCGAGCCTTATGAGAAGGTAAGCCTCCTGGACGGCATCAGAAACAAGGCCGGCAATGGCACAGAAGTGCTCTTCGCACAGGGCTGCCGGCTTACAATCAACACCACCCTGAGCTACTTCAACTGGAAATATGATGAGATCAGGTTCGCTTCGCGTGAGGAAAATCTGAAGCTCATCAAAGAGGCTGTAAAAGTGGCATCGGGCGCTGACCTCGTAATTCTTGCCCTTGGCGAGAACGAACACCTGTGCCGTGAAGCCTGGGCACAGAATCATATCGGGGATAACATGACCCTCGATCTGTTCGGTGAGCAGGGTGAACTGGCAGATGCAATCACCGCCCTCGGTAAGCCCGTGGTACTGTACCTGATGAACGGCAGGCCGCTCTCAATCAATAAACTGGCTGAGAAGGTTCCGGCAATCGTCGAAGGCTGGTACATGGGTCAGGAGACCGGTACCGCTGCCGCTGACATCCTCTTCGGCGAGGTCAATCCCTCGGGCAAGCTGACAATCACCTTCCCGAAATCAGCCGGCCAGTTGCCGATGTATTACAACCATAAGCCCAGCGCCCAATGGCAGGACTATATTTCACTGGATAACAAACCGCTGTTCCACTTCGGGTTTGGGCTGAGTTACACTCAATTCAGGTACGGAAAGCCGGTGCTCAGGAAAAGCACGGTCAAAAAGAACGAGACGGCAAAGGTCACAGTTGAGGTAACAAACGCCGGCAAGATTGAGGGGGTTGAGATAGTGCAGCTATACATCAGAGACGTTGTGAGCAGCGTCACAAGGCCTGTCAGGGAGTTGAAGGGCTTCGCGCGCATCTCTCTGAAGCCCGGAGAAACGAAAAAAGTATCGTTTGACATAACACCGGATAAGCTGGCATTCCATAACATTGACATGAAGTATGTTGTGGAGCCGGGCAATTTCGAGATCATGACAGGATCCTCATCACGTGATGAGGACCTGCAGAAAACTATACTGACCGTTATGTAAAACCGCCATTACCGGTCTGTCGTTGCCGAAAACGCGGAACCTCAGTGCCTGTTTGGCTTAAGTGCAATACAACTATGAAGAAAATTGCTGTTCTGGCAATCATGGCAGGAGTTGTGGTTCTCTGCCACGCATGCGATGATCCTGAAGGCCCGCCTGATCCGGTCATTGAACCGACAATAACGAAAGCGGTTATTGATCCGGCGGTGACATACCAGGAGATGATCGGACCTGAAGCTGAAAACATTGGTTACAGCAGCAAGCTGGGCGGTAACACCTTCGCTGTTTTTTCAGACCCCCTCAAAAACAAGTCATCCCTGGCAGCCTATGCATATCACACCTACAACTTTCCGGCCTCGGCGCTGATTGCCCAGACAAAGGCGGATCTCAACATGATCCGTGACACCTATGGCAACAAACCCTGCATCATGACCGAGTACTCCAACTTCACATGGCTCAACACTGCATGGTTCATCATCCAGAACCTCAACGAGGCCAATGCCGCCGGCTATATCTACTGGCTTATGGCATGGGCCGACTCCAACAATGACTCCATGATCAAGCTGAGTTCAGCCGGTGCTTATACTCTCACTCCTTTCTATTATGTGATGAAGCACTTTTCAAAGGAGATTGACAAGGGGTATGTCAGGATTAAAGTGCTCTCGCCTTTAATGCCAATGTCAGGCTTTATTGATCCTTCAGGCAAGAAGATCACTGTTGTTGCGGTTAACCCGAACACTGATGCAGTCAACTACGAGTTCGAGGTAACCGGCAAAACTGTAAAATCAATACGGGCAATGCAGACTGATGCTGTAAACAGCTACAAGGATACTCAACCTGTCGGCATTGACAAGTACATTATCCTGAAACCAAAATCAGTAACAACAATCGTTCTTGAGCTTCAGTAAACAAATCAAGACTCCCGCTGATGAATAATTATCCCGCGACCGGACCTTCTGACCCTCTGTCCTTCAGACCTTCTGACCCTCTGTCCTTCAGACCTTCAAACCCTCTAACCTTCAGACCTTCAAACCCTCTGTCCTTCAGACCGGGGGACCTCCTCCGCCGGGGCCGAAATCCCGATACCCGAAAGGTGTCCGGACCTTCTGACCTCAGAATACTGGTCTCCTCCCTCCTCCTTTCACTGTTGCTTAGCTGCATTACCGCCGCCGGTCAGGACCAGGCTGAGATGATAATATCCGTTGAGAAGAACACCGGATCACTTGTACTGGCCTCTGACGGCAGCTGCGCACCCATTGTCCTCAGCCCCGGGGAGTGGCCGGGAGTGAAGAGGGCTCTGGCCGATCTGCAGAATGACCTGGGCCGGGTCACAGGGACCATGCCAGTACTGATCACTGCCACAAAGGCACCCCGGTCGGAATTCATCATTATTGCAGGAACCATTGGCAGGAGTGCCATGATAGACCGCCTGGCAAAAAAGAATAAGATTGATACGGGAGCCATCAATGGCAAATGGGAGTCATTTGTTATCCAGACTGTTGAAAAGCCCTTTCCGGGGGTAAAGAGTGCACTTGTAATTGCCGGCAGTGACAAACGTGGTACCATCTACGGGATATATGAAATCTCCAGGCAGGCAGGCGTCTCTCCATGGCACTGGTGGGCTGACGTGCCTGTACGAAAGAGCGATCAGCTTTATGTTAATCCGGTAAGGTTTGTCTCGGGAGAACCCTCAGTAAAATACCGCGGAATTTTCCTGAATGATGAGTACCCGGCCCTGACACGATGGGTCTCCTATAAATACGGCGATGTGACACCATCGGTCAACCCGCCTGTTCCTCAAGGTGTTGCCAACTATGGCAGTGAATTCTATTCAAGGATCTTTGAGTTGCTGCTAAGGCTGAAGGCCAACTACCTCTGGCCGGCAATGTGGAACAACGCCTTCAATGAAGACGATCTCCGGAACGCACGCCTGGCCGATGAGTATGGCATAGTAATGGGAACGTCACACCAGGAGCCGATGATCAGGGCACAGAAGGAGTGGGACCGCAGGTATCAGAAAACCCTGGGAAGCTGGAGCTGGACACACCACGCCGATACTCTGAAGAAGTTCTGGCGTGACGGTATTCGTCGTAACAGGGATTATGAAAGCATAATCACAATAGGGCTGCGTGGCGCTGATGACACTGAGATGGGCCCTGGAGGTCCGGCAGCCAATATCGCAAGGCTGGAAGAGATCGTCAGGGTGCAACGCGAAATGATTTCCGAAGAGATTAGTCCTGATGTCACAACGGTGCCCCAGATGTGGTGTCTCTACAAGGAGGTGCAGGATTACTATCACGAGGGGATGAGGGTGCCTGACGATGTGACCCTGCTGTGGGCCGAGGACAACTGGGGCAATGTGAGGCGGCTGCCGACAGCCGATGAGCGAAAACGCAGCGGAGGCGCAGGGGTATACTACCATTTTGATTATCACGGCGGGCCACGAAGCTACCAGTGGATCAACACCAGCCCCATTCCGAAGATATGGGATCAGATGTCGCTGGCCAAACAGTACGGTGCCGACAGGATATGGATTGTCAACGTGGGCCACCTGAGGGGATATGAGATCCCTGTCGAATATTTCCTTTCCCTGGCATGGGATACCGATGCCCTGGGAAGTGAGGAAATGTCAGGCTGGACCCGGCAGTGGGCAGCGGAGATTTTTGGTGCGGAACATGCCGCGGAGATAGCCTCCGTTATCAGGGAATATACCCGGTTCAACGGACGCCGCAAGCCCGAGTTGCTCTCACCGTTTACATACAGCCTTCTGAATTACAGCGAGGCTGAGCGGATTGTGGAAGATTATAACAGACTGGCAGCAAAGGCTGAACATATTGGTCAGCAATTGCCGGCTGAGATACAGGATGCATATTTTCATCTTGTGCTTTTCCCCGTGAAGGCATGTGCCCTGGTCAATGAACTCTATGTCACTGCCGGGAAGAATGCCATGTATGCTGCCCAGGGAAGAGCCGGGACTGACGAGATGGCTGATCGTACGGAGCAGCTCTTCACTGGCGACACTGCGCTGATGGGATATTATAACCGCGTTTATGCCGGTGGCAGGTGGAAGCACTTCATGGACCAGGCTCACCTGGGATATATTGCCTGGAATGACCCGCCGGAGAACAGCCTCCGTCACATAAAGCTTGAGCGCCCCGCAGCCGTTCCGGGAATACTGCCAGCCGTGGCCGTTGAAGGGTCCGGGGAAGCATGGGCACTCAACCCTGCATCAGGATCCGACGAGAGATCACAGCCTGAGACTGCAGCAAGACCTGCGTCCACAACCCCGGTGACTCAGGCAACATCAGGAGCTCCCCTCCTGCCCCCGTTTGATGTTTTCAACAAACAGACCAGGTATTTTGAGATATTCAACCGCGGCACCGATCCTTTCGAATACACTGCCACAGCTGAAAATGCCTGGATCATCCTCAGCAGCAGCCGGGGTACCATAACTGACCAGCAGAGGGTGAACGTTACAATCGACTGGTCAGCACTCCCCACCGGCCGGTATGAAAAGTCTGTTTCTGCTGACAGGCCGGCACCCTCCACTGAAATGTATGAGGGATATGTCACACTCATAGCTGCCGGAAGAGACATTAAAATCGGGATCACCGCGTTTCGTCCTGAAGCTCCTGATCCGTTAACAGTCGAAGGATTTGTTGAAGCTGACGGTTATGTGTCGATGGAAGCTGCCAGCTATACCGGAAAGCTTGATACTGAAGAGAGGCGCTGGGAGTGGATTGAAGACTACGGCAGAACCCGCTCCGGCATGCGTGCCTCGGCAGTGACTGATTCGCCATCTGCAGTGCCCGGGAAAGACTCTCCCGTGCTGGAATACAAAATGTACCTGTTCTCGGCTGGCGAGTTTGAAACAGTGCTTCATATGGCTCCCTCGCTCAACTTCCTGCCTGACAGGAACTTCAAAATTGGGCTGTCAGTCGATGACGGAGTACCGCAGCTGCTTACCGTGGTCCCCCTGGGCTTCAACGCCGAGAACTTCAACCGGGAATGGGAGGAGACCGTCCGTAACAGTACCCGCTATGTAAAGGGCAAAATCAATGTAACCGAACCCGGGTACCATACCCTCAGGGTGTGGATGATTGATCCGGGAATGGTGCTTGAAAAGATAGTAGTTAACACAGGCGGCCTGAGGCCCTCATACCTCGGCCCGCCGGAAAGCTATAAGAATTGACGAAGTGCGATTTGCGAATTGCGAATTCTGGCATTCAATAATTGTATATCTGCGGCATAGAAGAAACCTACGACCCTCGTAGAGGGTCAGGAATTGTAGAACTGCGACAATGAAAGAATTTGCGACCCTCGTAGAGGGTCAGGAATTTTAGAGTAACAGACAAAAACCCATAATCCCCGTAGGGGATAAAGAATTGTAGAACAGACATCTGAGCCCAATAATCCCCGTAGGGGATAAAGAATTGTATAACCAGGATATCTACACATATCATACCATGAAAACAAAATTTCATCTCCTTTCAACAACAGTACTGGTAATTCTCTTCGCTATTCCGCTGAACGCACAGGTGCGACTGCCCAGGCTGATCAGCGACGGCATGGTGCTCCAGCGAGATACCGAACTGAAGATATGGGGTTGGGCTGCGCCCGGGGAAAATATTGCCATCGAATTCACTGGTAAACAATACACCACCACGGCTGATTCATCCGGTGAATGGATGGTGATACTTCCGCCAATGCAGGCCGGCGGACCTTATAAAATGACCCTGACGGCAAGCAACAGTCTGACAGTAAGTGATATTCTGATTGGCGACGTATGGCTGTGCTCAGGGCAGTCAAATATGGAACTGCCGGTCAGGCGTGTCAGGCCACTTTACGAGGCCGAAATTGCATCGGCGGAGAATAACTCAATCAGGTCGTTTACTGTCCCAAAGACTTTTGTTTTCACAGGACCGCAGAGCGATCTGCCAGGAGGCAAATGGACGGCTGCGGACCCGGAGACGGTTCTTGACTTTTCCGCCGCAGCATGGTTTTTTGCCAGGGAGATCAATCAAACATACGGAGTGCCTGTAGGACTTCTGACATCAGCCTTCGGGGGTTCTCCGGCCGAGGCATGGATAAGCGAAGGGAGCCTGAAGGCATTTCCTGTATACTATGATGAACTCAGGCAACTGAACGAAGACTCCTACATAAGCAATATTGAAAAGGAAGACCGCCGGCGGATTGCCGAGTGGTACAGCAACCTGCAGAAGGCTGACGCAGGCTACCAGACAGAGGGAGTGAGATGGCATGATGTGAACCTGAACACTGACGACTGGAGCAGTATGACCGTTCCGGGTTTTTGGTCAGCAACACCGCTTAAAGGAATCAACGGAGTCGTTTGGTTCAGGAAAGAGATTGACATCCCGGCATCTGTCGCCGGGCAGCCAGCTACGGTCAACCTGGGGAGGATCGTGGATGCGGATTCTGCTTTTCTGAACGGCACCTTCATCGGTTCAGTATCCTACCAGTACCCCCCGAGATGGTACACAGTCCCGGCAGGCGTCCTGAAAGAGGGGAAAAACATCCTGACGGTGAGAGTGATCAGCAACATCGGTGACGGTGGCTTCGTGCCGGACAAGACCTATGAACTGGCAGCCGGTGACTTTAAAATGAGTCTCGAGGGAGAATGGAAATACAAGACAGGTGCCGTGATGCCCCCGCTGAGAGGCCAGACCTTCTTCGGCTACAAGCCCGCAGGGTTGTATAACGCGATGCTTGCACCGCTTCTGAACTACAGGGTGAAGGGTATACTCTGGTACCAGGGCGAGTCCAATGCCGGCAAGCCGGAAGAGTACAGAAGCCTCCTCCCGGCACTGATCAGGGACTGGAGAAAGAACCTCGGCCAGGGCGATCTGCCTTTTCTTGTGGTTCAACTTCCTAACTTCATGGAGGCAAGGGATACTCCCTATGAGAGCGGCTGGGCGCTGTTCAGGGAGGCACAGACTGAGGCGCTGAAACTCCCCGCTACCGGAATGGCAGTGACATACGATATAGGTGAATGGAATGACATACACCCGCTGAACAAGAAGGATGTTGGTGTCAGGCTGGCACTGGTTGCAAGAAAAGTTGCATACGGTGATTCAGAGGTGGTAGCCTCAGGCCCCACTTTCCGATCAATGGTGGTAAGGGGCCGGAAAGCAATTATTTCGTTTGACAACACCGGATCAGGACTAACGGTCCGCAATGGCAGAAGACCCGGTCATTTTGCAATAGCAGGTGAGGATATGCAGTTTGCCTGGGCGAAGGCCAGGATCCGCGGCAACAGGGTAATTGTCAGAACCAGGGAGATTAAGAAGCCGGTGGCTGTAAGGTATGCCTGGGCTGATAATCCCGTCGGAGCCAATCTCTATAACAGGGAGGGCCTGCCGGCGGCACCTTTTCGTACTGATCAGGCAATAGGCAGTAGTCAATAGGCAATGGTGAAAATGCTATATATCACTGATTACCAATAGATCGGAGGCTTTCGACTTTCAGCCTTCCTCCCCCTGTAGATGCAGTTTTTGTCATCACAAAGATTGCACTGGAAAGGAGCATACTCAACATCTCTGCCGATGCCGATGATGCCGCTGACTGATTTTACCGGATTCATAAGGGCAGATTCGGTGAGGGTGATACCGCAAAAGTTATCGGGGAAGAAACTGAAAAGCTTATGCTGTTCGGCAACATCCCAGCCACAATATCCGGGGCTGAACCGGTTGGTGATTTTCAATCCTTCGCCGGCAACTGCAAGACGCAGTTCCTCCTGCATCCTGTCAGCAGCGTTCTCAACCGCCTCTGACCCTATTACATCATACACATACCCGCGCAGGAGGTCACCCTCCTTCATGGTTCTCCGGCTTTTCTCACCTACACCAGGGCCGGCCGTGCAGATGAAGAGAGCCGCCCTTTCAGACTTCTTTATCTGGCTGAAGACTATGGGTTTGACATCAAACACTACTCCGTCTATATCAATTGATTTATTGCCAGGATTGCATGTTAACCGCTCAAAAATAATATATTCTGCCCTGACCTCCCGAAGATGCAGGAGCTCTTCCGACACCTCCGCGATCAGGTCGGTGAGAGGCTCAGGCGCCGTACCCGGAGAGTATCCCATGGTTTGTGCCAGGGCTTCAGTACCAGGCAGAAGCTCACGGAAGGTATAACTGAACCTGTTCAGGATGGTTTTGTGGCTTGATAATGTTCGATGAATCTGATTGCATAATCGTCCCTCGCCAGGACGAGATCAGCTGCCCGTACCAGCCCCGAAATCTTCTCCGGGTTGGCGATCGGGCATGTGAGGCCACACATGATTGACATGGCCATGTAGGCGTTGTTGATGTTCTCGCGGTTGGGCAGGCCGAACGAGATGTTGCTGGCTCCCTGAGTTATGTTGTGCCCCAGCCGGTCATGCACCAGCTTTATCGTTTCCAGGGTCACCCTGCAGGAATTCGGATCAGCGCTGACAGCCATAGCCATCGGGTCAATTATCACATCCTCCTCCTTTATGCCGGCACGTACTGCGCGTTCAATGATCTTCTCAGCTATCCTCAACCGTTTCCCGGGATCATTTGTAATGCCGTGGTCATCAAGTACAAGGCCTATAATTGCCGCCCCGTACTCCCTGGCTACCGGGAGGAGTTTCTGCAGTGAGGCCTCCTCAGCGTTAACCGAATTGATGAGACATTTCCCTTTCGCCACCTTCAGCGCCGCTTCAATCGCCTTCGGATTCGGGGAATCAAGACATAGGGGTATATCGAAGTTGTCCTGAAGGGCGATCACGGCCTCGGGAAGAAGTGCTTCATCATCAACACCCGGGTATCCGACATTCACGTCCAGAACATCTGCCATGGCGCCAATCTGAGTTCGGGCAAGCTCCAGCATGTAACTGAAGTCTCTCTCCTGAAGAGTCGAGACCAGCTTCCTGCGCCTTGTCGGGTTGATGCATTCCCCGATTATTACCACAGGTCCCTCGGTGTCAATTGCAACCTCTCTTGTTATTCCCCTCAGTACAGTTATCATCTTTACAAATTGCTTCAGCCAGCCTGTTCACGTCAGTGTTTTCAGGTATTCCACCGCTCCCTGCGGATCGGGTGAGTAGAAGTCGGCACCTATTTTGCGGCAGAAATCTGCTGTAACAGGGGCTCCTCCCACGAGAATCTTCTGACAGGGGAATCTCTGCCGCAGTTCAGCCACGCTTTTCCGCATGTTTTCCATCGTAGTTGTCAGAAGGGCAGAGAGTCCTATAACTGCTCCGGGGTGCTTCTCGGCAGCCTCGATGAATTTCTCAGTGCTTACATCCACTCCCAGATCGATAATCTCCCAGCCGCCTCCTTCTATCATCATGCCGACAAGGTTCTTGCCGATATCGTGCAGGTCTCCCTTTACAGTCCCTATGATAAAGGTACCTCTTCTCTTTGTTTCTCCAGAGAGGTAATAGGGTTTTATATGGCTCATAGAGCTGCTCATCGCCTTGGCCGCCATAAGCATCTGGGGAACAAATATCTCGTTTCTGGAGAACTTCTGCCCTACTCTTGACATGGCAGGTATGAGGGCCTCCTCGAGGATTTCTCCCGGGCTTATTCCATTATCCAGAGCGTAACGCGTCAGTTCAAAGGCCCCCTCCTGATCCTTCATCGCAGGAGGGTAAGGCGATTTTATATCAACCTTGCCAAATTCCACGCAGGTTGAGAGTTTCTCTAGAAGCTGATCCATTTCAGAAATTTATAACAGTAAAATAGGCCTGTTTCGGTACCAGGTTCACATCAAAGAGCAGGGGGTAGTTCTTTCTTCCCTGCACCGGGAAGTTATCAAGCCAGGTGTGGTTGTCAGCTATACCCCACATGGTTATGCCTGAGATATCATCTTTGAAGGTCCTGAAGATCCTGAAGAATCTCCCGTAGGCAATAGCCTGTTTTAGGGCGATATCAGATGTGTATTCACTCTCAGGGTCACTGTTTGAAGGGTAGATTGAGACGTCAAGTTCACTTATCCGCAGTTCCACTCCGGCTTCCTTGTATCTGTTCAGAGCGGCCGTGATAAGGTCATCAGACGGTGCGTCAATGTTCCAGTGGCCCTGTAAGCCCATGCCGTCAACAAGACCTCTGCCCTTCAGGTCGACCAGGAGATTGTAGATTTTCTCTCTCTTTGTGGCGTTGGTAGCCGAGTAGTCGTTATAAAAGAGCTTTGCGTCGGGATCGGCGGCCCGTGCTGTCTCGAAGGCTTTATAGATATAGTCAGCCCCGCAGATCTGATACCAGATAGTATTCTTGTAGGTACCGGATCCGTCGTCAATTGCCTCATTGACTACATCCCAACCATATATTCTGCCTTTGAAATGAGTCATTACGGTTATAATATGTGTCTCCAGTCTCTGCAGCACAAGCTCTTTTGAAGCAGGTACTGCTCCGTCCCTGAAGACCCAGTCAGGGACCTGGTTGTGCCAGCATAGTGTATGTCCGAACACCAGCATTCCGTTAGCACCTGCAAAGTCGACCAGCCTGTCTGCCGGACCGAAGTTAAAGACCCCTTCAGAGGGCTGCAGTGTTGACCATTTCATCACATTTTCTGCTGTGATGCTCGCAAAGTGGCGTTTCAGAAGCGCCACCCCGGCGGGGTCATCCAGTGATGCCGGCTCAATGGCGGTGCCAATGGCGAAGTATTCATTACCGGCATAATAATCCTTCAGCCCTTCGGTCACCTTATTGTACTCTGTCACATTCTGCGGCCTTGTATTCACTTCAGGCTCCGGTTCCTCGCCGTCACATGCCACCAAAACGGCCATCAGGGCCAGGGCCAGAAAATAAAAAATATCTCTCACTGCTAACTTTTTTTTGGTTCCGGAAAATATTCGGCAAAAATAGGAAAAAAGTGCCCGTGGACGAAGCCACGGACACTTTAACCTGAACCAACCCTAATTAATTACAAATTTTACATTATCAAGTCCGTAGGTCATAGTGCCCTTGCCGGAACTGTTGGCGGTGCCAAACACGAAGGCAAGGATGCGAAGACTGTTGGGGTGACAGTATGCTCCTGCGGTTGCCGTCACCTGGTCAGCAGTATACAACCCGCTGTTGTTCGATGCCTTGAAATCCTTCAGATGCAGGCTGACATGATGCCAGTCGCCGTCAGCCATGACATATGAGGTGGGACTATTGTAACCGTATGAATATTCACCGCTTGCGCCCCAGCCAAGAGCATCCATGGCAAAGATCTTGAACTTGATGGTGCCGTCAATCTGCTTCAGCGAGTCAGGCACAGCCATTATGTTAAGGTCAAATTCAAGATAGACCCCGTCAGGATTCGGTGTGAAGAGGGTGAACTTGTCATTGCCGGCTGCCGGACCCCAGAGGTAAATGCTCTTATTGTTGATGTCTCCATCGGTGGAGATGCTGGCATAAGTGCCTGATTCATCGAGAACAAAGCCGCCAAACCCGTTGTTTTGAATATGGCTGTAACGATCCACAGGGAATATGGTCTCCCAATCGTTTACCCAGAACTCTCCGGTAAATATGAACGGTATAGTGCTCTGCACCATGCCGTTGACAGTATAGAGCGAGATGAACCCTGCCATGTTTGCCGGCGCTGAGAGAAGCAGTTTGGTGTCGGTACGCGTCAGGATCTCTGCTTTAACCGAGCCAATCATCACAGAGTCGACAAGATCAAAGTTGGTTCCGTCAATCACGAATGATCTCGAATCTTCAGGCAACCCCTCATCGCCTTTCTGAGGAAGGAAGAGTGAGATTGTCGGCAGGTTGATCTGGAAGGTGCCGCTTTCCACGAACCCGTCAGGTAATGTGAGTTTTATGGTGCCGGTCGTTGCTCCTGCCGGAACGGTACAGGTTATTGATCCGTCGGCAAATGTGAATGGCGTAGCCTCCACGCTGCCGAACTCAACTTTGGTAACAACGTCAAGCATAGTCCCTGTGATTATGACCTCGTCTCCAATATCCAGAGAGGAAATGGAAGGTGTAATCGACTCAATCACTGGAAGGGCGAGAGAAAGGACCATATCGCTCACCGATTCGGCAGGTTTAAACATCCCGTAGCTGGTCAGGTAGGTATAGAACAGTCTTATGTTGGCAGTCTGAAGTCCCACCGGTGCAATTATCTGCAGCTCAGTTGCCGTGGGTGTTCCTTCGATCTCTGCCTTGAGGCTGCCAATGAATACCGAGTCCACCTGGTCTAGCAGGTTGCCGGTGATGGTGATGATATCACCACTGCTGGCAACTGTCGGATCAAAGGCAATGATGGTTGGTATGGGCGAGGGATCAACCACAAAGTTAGTCCTGGATGTTATTACCACACCACCCTTTACCAGTTTTATCTTTGATGTCAGAGCTCCGACCGGGACCACTGCACTTATCGAGGATGATGACTGGGACACAATCTCGCCGGCAATGCTTCCGAAGCCCACCTGTGTCACTCCGCTGAGGTCTCCACCCTGAATCATTACCGTGGAGCCCGGAGCGCCGTGTGACGGTGTGAAAGTAAACGGAATCTCATACTCAACCGGATCAATGAAAAGATCACCGGTCTCCTTGCAACCTGTCACAGCGAAAATGAGCAGCAGAATCGCAAAGGAAAGTTTTAAGAAAATATCTGATTTTTTCATTTTCGTTAGGTTCTAGTCAACAATAATAAACTTGATATTATCAACGGAGATCTTTTCCCCGAAGTTGCTGCTGGTAGCCTGGGCGGGCGGCTGTATCTTGACACCGGAGATGTCTTTGAACAATGGCAGCGGCATTTCCGGAGGGAATGTGCTCCCGTACCCTGATCCCATGTCATTGAATGGAAGAATAACTGAGTTCCATCCCTGGTTCAGGGATAGGGTTTTGCCCCACACATCCGAGCCGCGGGCGATCATGACGTTTACACTCATAGCCTTGGTCAGCTGGATGTCAATGCATAGCCTTATCTTGGTCAGATCAGTGAAGGTGTCAGGCATGCCTGTGGTGTACAGATCAAGGTTGCCTCCCCAGCTGGTATTGTTGTCCTTGATGGTGAAGGTCCAGTACTTGCTCCTTGGAAACTCACCTGTCTCCTCCACATCATTGTCAAGGTTACCATTGCTGCTTATAAAACTCGCTGCAGCATAGTTGGTAATACCGTCAAAGTTGTTGATTATGATCTCTGTTCCGAGGATCATCGGGTAGGGTCCTGTGCTGACCCCGCCGCTCTCGGTGGTGATGGCGACATTGCCGCCTGCAAATCCTGCCGGTGCCACCACCGTAAGTATCTTGTCGGATTCGATCACCATGGTGGATGAGACATCAACGTCATTGATCTTAATGACCTTCGAGAGGTGCAGTTCCTTGCCGTATAGCGATATTACATCGCCTTCATGGGCGGCTTCGGGCACTATTGCGAAGATCACCGGGGGTGAGATTATACGAAGAGGAATCTGGGCAATGCCTTTATCGGAAAAGAGCAGGGTGACAGTTATTACATCACCGAGGGGAGATGTTGCCGGTATGGTTATCTGCAGCTGCGTGGGGGTTGCAGTGAACGGAACCGGAACGTTATCGGTGTTAAGAAGCACCTTGTAAACCTCATCGAGGCCTGTCCCGGTAATGGTTACCACATCCCCTGGCTGGGTGACCTCCTTGTCAACGGAAGTGATGCGGTTATTCATGTCAATGACACCGGCATCCATATAGGTTTCCTTCTCCGTGCATCCTGTCACCAGCATGCCGATGAGAAACAAAACCAGCAAAATTCCTGATTTGATATTTATATGTTTCATTTTATAACTCATTTTGTTTAAGTTAATCTGCCTTTGCTTCTAGTAGCCTGGGTTCTGCGGAAACTCGTTGGATGTAAGGTCTATCTGACCCTGCGGAATAGGCCTCAGCACATGAGTGTCCTTTATGTTTGCATAGGCAGGAATATGACCGTCATCGCTGTATGCCACCGGTGACACAAGGTTACGTATCCTGTAGAGAAGCTGTATCTCGCCCGTTCCGGTGCGTGTTCTCACGAGATCCCACCACCGCATGTACTCTCCGCACAGCTCACGTGAGCGCTCTTCAAGAATGAAGTCGATGCCAGCATCTTTATCTGAGAGATCGGGTACCTTATTGCGCATCCTCTGGGCCGCCAGCACATTCTCTGCTGCAGAGCGGTCTGCCATGTAGGCGGCACGGTCACGTACCACATGCAACATGGCTGCTGCATCAACGGGCCTGTCGAGATACATGGCCGCTTCGGCAGCGATGAGATAGGTCTCGGCAAACCGGTGAACGATAAAAGGCCTTACGGAAGATTCTGCAACATCCGGACGGTCAATATCGTTGAACTTACTCAGTGCCGGGTATACTGACATTGTCTGGCCGTTGTTATTGTAATACTGTGAGGGCGGGAATATCTTCACGGCCCTTGCGGCAGGCGGATTCTCAAATCCGGGCAGCCAGGCAACAGTATCACCGAGGGCAAAGCCCGGGGCAGTGATCCCTGCCGCATCATTCAACAGCCATACGGTCTGGAAGCTCTTGAAATAACGGGTATCATCACTTCTCTCACCAAAGGTGACATCCAGCAGGTAGTTTGTGGGCCTGATACGGTGCCACGGCCTGCCGTAAGGGATGTCGCGCGTAAGTCCGCCTACCCCCCATGCCGAGTAGTTAGGTCTGAAGAACATGAATGCTATGTTGTTTTTGCTGCTTGAGCCTGCACCTGATGGGTTTCCTGCGTCGTTGTAAAGGATGTCAGTGTTCCTTTCAACAGTGAAGATAACTTCAGGACCGTGCTCGTTGCGAGGTTCAAAAACCTTCTCAAAATCCTGCTCCAGCTCAAGGCCGTAGCTGCCCTTGTTGTTTATCAGCTCCATGGCGTTATTATATGCCTGCTGGTAATCGGCGGCAGCACTGGCACCGGAGGTTGTTGCCCTTGTCAGGTAAACCTTGGCAAGCAGATGGGTTGCTGCTGCTGCATCTGCCCTGCCGGGTTCCTCCTCTATGACCGGAAGGACAGTTTTGGCCTCTTCCAGATCGGAGATAATGGCAGCATATACATCAGCCACGGGATCGCGGTAAGCCTCCGTCGAAGGCTCCTGTATGAAGTCGAGGCTGAGCGGACAGGAACCGAAGGTTTGTACTATCAGGAAGTACCAGGTAGCGCGGATATATTTGGCTTCAGCAGTCACTTTTTTGACCTCTGCCTCCGGCATGCCGCATTCCGGCGCAAATTTGATGACGGCATTGGCCGTATTGATTCCGGTATAACCCCAGTTCCAGAGCCCGCTGATAGCATTGTCTGCAGCCATGCCGGCCTGGTAAAGGTTGAAGTTGGCATTCCCGTCAGGGCCCTTCTGCCATTCGTCGGTACCCGAACAGGTCGCGTTCATTGCGCTTTCACCACCGTAGATATATCTCAGGTCTGAATAGGCTGACCATAGTGCCGAGTACACACCCGACTCAGTTTCAAGATACTGGGCAGTGAGTAATGATTTCGGATCTTCCTTCAGGAAATCCTCACATGAGAATGTGAAGGCAAGAACAAAAATCACTGCTATATATTTAATATTCTTCATCATAATAAATTGAATTTAGAATCTTACATTTATACCAAAGATATACTTCCGTATCGGCGGGATACCCGTACCGACAACCAGTGTCCTTCCGGGCATTGCAAGAGCATCTATGTCGGAAGCAGCCGTATTTGTGGGTTCCGGATCAAGCCCGCCTGCTTTCAGGTACTCTGAGAAGAAGATGAAGGGATCGGTAACTGAAGCATAGACCCTGATGCCTGAGCTGGCACCCAGCCACTTTGTGTACCGGGAGTCGATGTTATAACCCAGGTTGATGCTTCGTACCTTGAGGAACGATCCGTCAAAATATCCCAGGACATTGGTCCTGGCTGCATTTATCGACATATCAGGTTTAGGCATGTCATTGGTGGGGTTGTCTGCTGACCAGTAGTCAACCTTCAGCTGACCGCGCCTGCCGTCAAGACGGTTCCAGTAGTTGTTCGGCATATGCAGGGTGCTGGCAATAGTGCCTCCCACGCGGAAATAACCTACAACGGAGAGGTCAAATCCCTGCCAGCCCCATGACGAGGTAAAACCTCCCATGAAGAGGGGCTGTGATGAGCCCAGCACCTTCCGGTCCTTGTCGTCTATCTTGCCGTCCGGTTCCAGTGGTCCGTCACCGTCAGGATCGAGATCTTCAAGCTTGATGTCGCCGGGCTTGGCACCGTAGGAAGCAGCCTGTACCTCTTCACCGAGCTGCCATATGCCCAGTTTAACATAGTCATAAATGGCGCTTGAGGGATGCCCCACAAACCAGCCGTTACCGATATCCTGCTTGATGGAGGTGTCCTGAAGAGCGGTGATCTTCTCCCTGTTGAGGAAGATGTTGGTATTCACATCCCAGGAGAAACCCTTTTCTGTCTGCGGTGAGATGATTACACCGTTAAGGACCACCTCAATTCCCTTGTTCTCGGTAGCTCCGATATTCTTCATGAATGATCCGGGAACACCCTGTGAAGGGGGAAGAGAGACACCCAGAAGAACGCCGTCGGTCTTCTGGAGGTATACATCTACAGAACCGTTGATACGGTCATCAAGGAAACCGAAGTCAAGACCCAGATTGGTCTGCTTGGTGAACTCCCACGTCAGTTCCGTATTCGGCAGGGTAGATACATAATAGCCATACACACCTCTGTCGTCAAAGCTGTATTTCGTCTTTGACAGTCCGCCGAGTGTGGAATATGGGTTAATGGAGGTGTTGGATGTCTGTCCGTAGCCGGCGCGCAGCTTCAGAGTTGAGATGGTCCTGGAGTCACGGAGGAAGGACTCCTCCCTGATCTTCCATGCCAGTGCGAGTGCCGGGTAGGAGTGCCATTTCTTTCCTTCGGCCAGTCTTGAGGAACCGTCGCTTCTCCCCGTCAGTGTGATCAGGTACCTGTCCTTGAACGAGTAGTTGATCCTCCCCATGAATGAAGCCAACGACCAGTTTGAGTAGTAGTTGCCCGAGCTGCTGGCATCTTTTGTCTCGAAGAGCCCGAAGTTGTTCCACTGGATGTAGTCTGCCGCAAGAGTGGTTCCGGTGAAGCTTGATCCGGTAGAGGTGGATTCCTGGACACTCTGCATGGCCGTGATGCCCAGCCTGTGGTCTCCACTGGCCATATCATAAAGCAGCAGGTTCTCAATGGTATATCCCAGGTTATCGCTGTTTGAAACTGTTCCCGTGCTTTCGCTTCCCTGCCTCATATGGGTATCCTTACCCTGGTAGCTGGTATATTTAGAGGTATTGAAGTCAAACCCCAGGTTAGCCCTGTACTTCAGCCCTTTTAAAAGATCAACTTCAAGATACATGGTATTGAATGATGAATTGCTCCGGTTTCTGTCGCCCCAGTTTGTCTGGTCGAGAAAGGTAAGCGGATTATAGGTATTGTCAGTGTCGTACGCAGGCTGTTTGTTGACTGTGCCGTCTTCATTGTACGGGACCATCAGGGGAGAGAGGGAGTATATCGGCCACATCATCTGCGTTGCCTGTGAATCCTTCGTTGTTGCTATTGAATTCATCGAGGTGATACCCAGCCTGAACCTTTTGCCGATCTGCTGGTCTATAGCCATACGGAGGTTATACCTGCCGTACTCAATCAGCGGCAGGACGCCCGTCTCATCGTAGAAACCTCCCGATAGGGCATACTGGAACTTATCGGTTCCGCCGGAGAAGCTCAGCTCATGATTATGTGTCTGTCCGGTCTGGTACATCAGGTTCTGCCAGTCAACGTCGCGACCCAGAAGCATCGATTCAATCTCATCAGTCATGTAATTGTTATAATTGGCCACGGAACGGAACTTGATAAACTCCTCGGCATTAAAGACATCATAGGAGCGGGCTACGGTGTTAAGCCCGTAGTAGCCGTTGTAGTTTACCTTTATGGCTCCGGCCTCGCCCTTTCTGGTGGTGATGATGATCACACCGTTGGAGCCTCTTGAACCGTAGATTACAGTTGCAGAGGCATCTTTAAGAACTTCTATTGAAGCAATATCATCCGAGGCTATGTCATTGATGCTTCCACCGTAAGGGATGCCGTCAACGATTATCAGCGGGTCGTTTGAGGCCGACAGTGAGCGGTTACCACGGATCCTGATCTGGGAACCGGCACCCGGCTGACGTCCTATGTTCTGTATCTCCACACCGGCAGTTTTGCCCTGCAGGGCTTTGACCACCGTGGCAGCAGGGACATCCCGTATCTTGTCAACGTCCACTGAAGTGATTGATCCTGTTACATCACTTTTTCTTACGGTTCCGTAACCAACCACAACTACCTCATCGAGGCCGATGGTGCTTGTCTCCAGTGTTAGATTGACTACTGTGCGCGTGCCTACGGCGATCTCCGTTGTTTCATACCCTACGAAAGAGAAGACCAGCACAGGATCAGCCGATGTTACGGTGATTCTGAACTGTCCGTTCGCATCTGTCAGTACGCCGTTGGTAGTTCCTTTCTCCAGGATGCTTACGGAAGGCAGGGGAGTACCGTCTCTTTCCGTAACCTGGCCTGTGATTACTCTCTGCTGGGCTATCACCTGTCCGTCAGGATGATATCCCAGGGCGAATGCCCTGCCTGCGCTGGCTGGCAGAAGTAATGCCGTAAGCGTCAGGCCTAAAAGTAGTTTTCCGAAGTATTTCTTCAAGAGAATACCTGGTTTTGAGGGATTTTTAATCATAAGGTTTTTGTTTTAAGGTTAACTTGTCTGGATTGTCAGCGGCAGGGTAGGCCACAGGGCTGTTTTCTGCCGTGCGTTCAGGAAACAGGTTTCCGTTTCAGGGAGAATTGTCGTTTATTCGCATGGCTGATAATTTGTCTGATACAACTATATATTAGTTTCATTCTCATCCAGACCGCACCCGAAGTGGTGACCAGGGAGCAGGCAACCCTCAAAAAGCCTGATTTCCCGTCATTTTCTCCATCAAAACCCTGCAATACTACCTTGGAAAATAGTCTACAACATGGTAAATATAATAAATATTTTTAATAATGCAACCGATTGCAATAATATTTTTGAATTAAAGATAGCTCCTTCGGTGCCTGAAAGCAGCAAATAATGAGAATATGTTTGAACAGAGCTCCAGATAAGTTGACTATACCTCAGCTTCACTGAAGCATAAATGTAATCGGTATCAAAGCTTCCGTCACTACTTCTTTTGTAGTATAGGGTAATCGGGTAGTACAGATTTTCAGTGCAGGGTAACAGGTTAAACGGGGATGTTTACCGGAGGTGGCCTGGCGCAGGCATTATGGCAGGGAGTTGCTGCGGGGTACTGGTCTTTCTGAAGTGGAACCGGCAGACATGTTTCTGCAGGGATCGGGCTGTTGTATCCGGGAAGGGGTATTCATTGGTTATGGTTCCTGGCATGGCAGGAACATAAACACAAAAAAACCCCGGCTGTTTCCAGTCGGGGTTTTGTTTGTAAAGTCGGCGGCGACCTACTCTCCCACATTTTGCTCTGCAGTACCATCGGCGCAGGAGGGCTTAACTTCTCTGTTCGGAATGGGAAGAGGTGGAACCCCTCCGCTAAAGCCACCTTAAGACTTTAAATATCGTGACATGCTGGTTTAATTGTAAGTTTAATAAGACATTCCTCAGAAAGCTCACGGGTAATTAGTACTGCTTGGCTTTGATGTTGCCACCTTTACACCTGCAGCCTATCAACGTCGTAGTCTACAACGACCCTTAAGGGAAATCTCATCTTGAGACGAGCTTCGCACTTAGATGCTTTCAGTGCTTATCTCTTCCAAACATAGCTACCCTGCGATGCAGCTGGCGCCACAACAGGTACACTAGAGGTCTGTCCAACACGGTCCTCTCGTACTAGTGTCAGGTTCTCTCAAATTTCCTACGCCCACAACAGATAGGGACCGAACTGTCTCACGACGTTCTGAACCCAGCTCGCGT
>AMWB02049882.1_pt2 | contig 32504 bp, 14 predicted proteins | sample 200311 | NCBI WGS metagenome assembly AMWB02 (sample SAMN02737377, study PRJNA173069) | bioreactor metagenome | biome: anode biofilm in microbial fuel cells | place: USA: California | collected 2010-12-16
CATGTCTATCGTGTAGGTGTAAGTCCAGTCGTGAGTATTAGTTGCACAGTCGATATACCGGAAAGTCCAGACACGGGTTCCTTCGCAGGTCAATGGATCAGGATTATCAACGTAACCTATTAATGATGGGGTGATAGCCACTCCGCAACTGTTATTGACAACAGGTGGTGTAGGTTGGTCGGCATCGTCGATACACTCTACTGTTGAACTGCCATTGGATGGAACGGTAAAGTCACCAGTCATGCCAACCATGACCTCCTTATAACAGGTTCTTTCGCAATCATAACTATTTGTCACGGCCAGTGTAAGTGTAAAAGATTCTTCGCACTCAGAACCTGCAATAACGGTCACCTGTTGTGAGGTCGTTGATCCCTGAATGCTTCCATTTCCGCTTAACTGCCACTCATATTCTGCGCTGGCAGGTGCTGTATAAACATTCTCACTTCCCGGACAAACAGGGCCTGCGTTTCCGCTGATGGAACACGGTGGCCTGTCATGTACGATGACTTCAATCGGTTCCCTTGGCCCTGCGCATGAAGGTGAAAGACCTTCTGATACCCAATAGGTGGTATTTCCCGGGGTGGAAGTTGATGGTGTAATGCTTAATTGCGCTTCGCCGCCTTCTTCGGTCGTATAATAATACAAGGTATAAGGTGGGGTATGTACAGTCTTCGTCGCAGTCAATGGAACGGCAACATCATCCTGGCAATATTCCACCGGGGTAACGACAATGGGTGATGTTTCTACTTCTTCCACTGAAATTGTAAAGGTATAATAGCAATCTCCGGTTTCAGGAGGTACATCAACTCCCGGCGGTACAGCATAATACGTCCCTGAGGTCGCCGGGAATGGATTGGATATCGTATATTCAATCAGCCAGTTCGAACTGTAAAACCTTGACCCGACTGGAAAATAACCATTGACATCGGTGATGGGGATAAATTCAGCACCGGGATTACAGTAATAAAAATCCCTGACCAATGGAGTCCCTGCGCAATTTGCCGTTACATAAGGACCAGCATCAACCGGAATGATGATGGGATCATAAATTGGTTCTCCGGGACATCCGCCTTCACCTGATTCATATCCCTGAATAAACGGTTGATTGTTAATGGGCACACCTGTTATGGCACCCACACCACTGATCGTTCCATCAACGGTAACCGAAAGATTACATGTGTTGTAATTGATCAGGATTTCGCAATCCTCGGTTACTTTCAGTGTATAAGTCAGCGTGGCCAGTAAAGTGCCGGCAGCCGGTGGTATAGGTAAGGTTCCCAGGTTCCATTTTATTGAACCATTGGCGCCTAACCCGGCATCATAAACCGGAGTTCCATAACCGGTCAAATAATAGTTTACAAAAGAATTGCTATTATATTCTGCAGTATATGGTACGGGAATGATCAGCTGTCCGTTATTTACCGATTCATTACCCCTGTTTCTGATATCCACCGTATAGGTAATTAAATCTCCGGGGTCTGCATCCATTCCTGCAGTATAGGGAACCCCGTCAATATTGATGAGGGTATTCAACGCCTCGATTTCAGGAACGTAAGCATCAACCGCCATGGCGATGCAGAATATAATGTAAGTGTCCTGTGTGGACCCATATCGGAATGTTGTGGAGGTTTGGTTATTGGTGATGATGGAATTGTTCGCATTCGGGATATTGAACATGGCGATATCAACACCGGTGTTGTTGACCAGGGTTGGATTCCTTGTATTTCCACCGGTATTGACTGAGCTGTTAAAGAAATTACCTGTGGAATTACCGGAATGACTGAGTGAAACCCAGTTACTACTTTGATTAATGATCTGGAAATAATCCCCTGAAATGGGACGGTCGCCTTCACCGGCTATTATACCGAGTTTCATATTGACCGGTCCGGTTTGAACCGTGTTGAAACCGGACACCGGAAGGTCATAATATGCAGAAATATTTCCTGCTACATAAGCATGACCATCGAAAATAGTCACGTCGCGCCTGGTCATCAGTGAGTTTTCATAAACCACGATCATGCCCCAGCAGCCATAATAACCAGTTCCACTTCCATCGCCTTCACGCAGGGCAATATCGGCCACAAAATAATTTCCGACACCATATTGGCGCACATAATCAGTCACTTCTGCATAAGCAGAGAACATATTGCCTGCAGTCCCGTTCGGATAGTATATATTGGTGGTAAAGTTCGCGTCGGAAGCTGATATCGTTGTATATCCTGCAGCACTGGCGTGCTTCAGATAGACGATACTTTTATCATAATTCTTGGTAACCCCATCTTTAGTCACGGTAAACGTGTTGACGCTACTCGTGTTATGAGCCCGGCCGGTCCAGTACAAACCGGCATAAATAATGTTTGAACAGGCAGGATTTGCACCGTTTTCTGTGGATAAGTTAAGGACGGCTGAGGATGAATTCAACGTATTGGGATTACCATCAATATCCACATAGATCATTTGATTGTTCCCGTTTTGACAATCTTCACCATCCACGCAATATGATTGCAGGGTCATGTTGGTATTCCCAATCATGGTAAAATCACCCTTGATATTGTAAATGGTTTTGGTCGGAGTTTCATAGGAAGTTCGCTGGGTAAACGGTTTAAGTACCTGTGAACTTGCCGTTTGGGGCATAATTGCTATCAAAATTATGGACAGCAGGATAATGACCGGAATGCTTTGCTTTCTGAAGTACGCGTATAAATTTTTCATGGCAATTTTCTTTTTCAATTCATTAATTAGGGATTGAAAGATTATAAAGCACAACCACAGGTGATCCTTCTCCCTGAATGATGCTTTCAACGATTGATGCCAGGCAGGATTCTGAAAAACCTCCGCAAGCATTGTATTCAAATGTGATGAGGAAATATGTTAACGAATTAAAGCTTTGCAGCTGTGCCAAATCGATCGATGAGGGTGTTTCCTCCGGATTTGTAATGACCAGCTTGACCAGTTGTACCTGGTTGTACAATGTATTTTCATTATACATCATGTTATAAGAAGAAGCATCACTGATCGTCACTAGTGGGGCTCCCTCGCCAAAAACCTCCAGCGTCCCATCAACCAGGTATATGGTTGGATTTGGACCCGATACCAGGTTTTGAAGTTGCTCTGCTTCAGCGGGTCCAAGTGTCGCAAGATAACTATCAAGACTTGCTATAGTCTGAGCCGAAACCCGGCAAGAAAATATCATCAAAATGATAATGGGAATCGCTTTTAAAAATTTGATATTTAGTTTGTTAAACATGTCAAATTTATTTTTTTGGATTTTTAATAAATTATTTCTCATGGCTGTTTATTTTATTGATTTCAAATTAGGGCTGTAAATTATATGGACGGGTATAATATTGTGAGTTAAATAATTATAATCATTGAATTCTTGCAGACCCAGCATAGAAATGACAGGACAAAAATGCCTCGAGTTAGCTTGGGGGGAAGAAAGGAAATAATTATTTTTTAAAAAGTTGGAGGGGAGGTGGTTGATTAATGCGATAGAATGTTGAACTAGCGAATTTAGAAGAACAATACAATAATAAACGCCATCGAACGCGTCTAATAACGTAAATGAATGACAACTATGCTTATAGGGGGGATTTTGTTCTTTCATGATTTTGGGTAAATTATTATTCACGGCTTATGATGATATAACCTGTAAATGGGGGGGCAGGCTACATCAAGCATTTGTATGGCTAAGGCGGTGAAAGTGAATTCCTTAAAAGATCAAAGCGATAAGAGTACCTCTTTTTCATAAAACATTTCTTTATTAAAACTTGGCCACGTTAAATAAAGAATTGGCCTGATGTGGATGATGGATAAATTGGCGGGGTAAAGATATGGCAATAATTTAGAAAAAGCAAGCATTTTACTGAAATATTTTCATTGTTTAATTATTTAGATTATAAAAAGATGCAGATAATCAGTTAAATACGTTAAAATAATATGTTGTTAATAACTCATTTTTTTTGTTCATAACCTGTATTCTTTTAGTTTGAGCTGCATACTAAAAACTTCACCCCTGGTAATATGAAAATATTTTAACGTAATCCTGTTCACCTAATTCAATCTGATCGCTAAAGCATAGAACCCGAAAGCGACTTTTTTAATTTGCCTCTTAAAGTTAAATAAAATCTTTGTCAAAGTCAAGAAGTATTTTGATCTTCAAAATTGCCAAAATTCAACTTACCACATTGTTAACTAAATGTTAATCTACGGAACAATGAATTTTACCGCCCTCAAAAACTTATCCTTAATTAATTAGAAGTATTCGTTTGATTACTGATTTGGAGGAGAATTGAATGGATATTAAATAGGCTCCACTGATCAGATCTCTTGTATCAATTGTGACCATGTTAGGTTCATTTTCCAGGATGGAACAGCTTCTGATAAAAGAACCCGTGAAGTTTTGAATTTCAATGGAAACCGGCTTCAAGTCATTTATTTCCGGTAAGAACTCTATGGATAACTTATCCCGGTTCGGGTTGGGATATATCTTTACCTTCATTCCGGACTCTGATACAATTGGTTCGTAGATCGGGGTTAAATGATCGATATTGATCGCATAGAATCCAAGGTTATTATCTTCGTTGATTTCCGTCAGCTGGTCATCCGCATCGGCCCTGATTAGCACATAACACGGGCCGGGAGGATAATCTGCGGGGATGATCAGTGTGTTGGTCTTAAAGATGGTTTGTCCGGCGACGAGGGATCCCGTGGTATCGTATCCCAGTTCCAGGTCATTTTCAGTATTTAACAGATTATCTTCCGACAAATAATATCTTAAATAACTGTTATTAGCCACATCAGGTCCTGCATTCGCTAAAAAGCAGGTTACAGAAGCTGAATCTCCCGGTTTTAAAAAATCGGGAGTGACGAACTGATACTGAACGACCAGGTCGGGCATAAAATCCTCCACGATGTCACAATTCAGTGTGCCAGTACCTGAGCTTTGTGTAAAAGTGATTTCGGCCTGCGATTGAGAGTAATTGGTGATCAGCAGGATGTAATATTCCCCGGTTTGTCCGTTGGGGATTTCGCAAAATTCGAGCGGATTTGGAGAATAGCTGCAATCGATGATTTTTTCATAAGTCAGTCCGGCGACACACGGAGTGACCGGATCCGGGAAAGGGCCCCAGCAGATGAAATCAATATCCAGGCTGGGCGTGCTGAAAATATAGAGCATTATATTACCCGGATTTTCGACCATCATATGGAACCAGGCGGGAGCAGGTTGTGTTTGAAGACAACCGTAATCGGCCCCCACCTCGGCTAAATTCGTTGTGCCTGCAGGATAGGTAATGGTCAGACCTGTACAGAATGGCTCGGAAGCTATGCAGGTATCATTCTGACTGAACAGCGCTGTATGATTGCACAGGATTAAAAGCCATATAATGGGTAAGATCTTTTTCATCCTGATGATCAATGAAAAGAATGGTCGTGTTATAGTACAAATTTAAGGAATTCTTCCGGATTTGATCCAGCGATGATGTCGAAATCACTCCCGAAAATTTCCCTGAACTGGTGGACATTATTTTCAAAATCATTCTCAAACAATAAGAGCAGGATGAAATCCGATCCGTAAAGCGTTTTCCGTTTAATTTCCTGGTAAACGCTGCTGGATGCAAATTTTCTGAGCACATTAAAATCCGAATAGCAGGAAATATCCGTATATACCTTATAGCGGGGATCTTTCACCAGATCGATGATTTTATTCGACCAGAAATTCAGATCGCCGGGATGATCGAGGGCTGCATTGAGCTGTTCACCTCCGCCAAAATGGGCCAGGTTGAGGATCAGGCCGGTATATTTTTCCACGACTTTTTCCCAGATCAACGGATGGTTCAGGGTGACAGCTCTTTCATAAACCGCATCTTTTTCTAGGATGGAGTTTTTAAAGATGAGCCGTTCGTTTGGCAGATGAATGATCTGGCCGTTGAAATGGATATGTCCATTGATGAACACGCTTTTCGACAGGGTAGCAAAACCACCGTCGGAATTATGCGCCGTGACAGGGATGCCATTTTCCTCACAAAATGCATAAATCCCGCCTTTTGCTCCTTCAGGGCCGAAAAGCAGCGGGTCGGTGGGGGAATAGCCGCAGGGGCAGTACAATTTCACCCCGGCAAATGGTTTACCTTTACCGACATTGGCTTTAGCATAGGCTTCTATTCCGGGCCGGCGCGGATCAACGGCCAGGAACGGGAAAATCTTGTCCTGGTATTCCGGGTTATTTTTCAGCTCCAGGATTTGCCTGATCTGCTCATCGAAGCCGTCAAAAGAATCGGGCAGGTCGATGATCCCACGGTCATGGACCAGTCCTGCCACATTTTGATCGTGTTGCTGCTGTAAGGTTGCTGCATTTTCCATGAAGCGGGCTTTTTCTTCCTGGTACTCCTGCCAGAGGGCTTCTTCTTCCGGGCTGCTTTTGGTGTTAAAATCCCGCGACAAGCTGCGGGTCCGTTGCTCCACCATATCAAACATCGCACTCATTTCCCGGTCAAATACATCTTTAACCGACGGCTCGGAAGGAGATCCCACAGAACGGTCGGCTGATGGGGCGAAACAATAGGTCAGGTCGAAAGTCAGCGGTGTGAGGATGAATTCTCCTTTATACGTTTTGTCTAGCTCCTCATAAACCGCCACCGAGTTTTTACGGCCAAAAACCCGGATCGCATAGGAAAAACGTTTCAATGCGCGGATCACATTCCTGATTCCGCGAGCGGCATCGCCTATGCCACGTTCTTTTTCATCTTCAGCATGAATGAATTTTTTCAATTCCTTCATTAACCTGTACATAAGTTCCTTTGCCAGGAAATCCTTATTAAACAGGTGGTTGTGAATGTCATAATACTTTGCCATACCTCTATTTTCGTTTAATTGATGATTAAATTTTCAAGGTCACTTTTCAATTTTTCAATATTTTTCTTCAAAGCGATGGTGTGATCAATTTTTTTAACATCCAGCGCATTGATGATAAATTCAAGATGCTCGATCTCGGCAAAACGCTTGCCTTTTGAACCGGCCCTTTTCCACAGGGCACTCAATTCTTCAAGGATTCTGGCCACTTCATTCTGCGTATCCGAAACTGAAAAATTGAGGACATACTTACACAGGTGAATGTTTATCGTAGCGATCATGTCCCAGTAATTCATGGATTCCATCTCGCCGGCCCGTGTATTTTTTTCCAGATCAAGTTTATCTAACGCAGCTTTCAGTGTGGGGAGCCGGTAAGTTTCCCCGTCGATTTCAACCACTTCATCCCATTTACGAAGCCCCGAAAGGACAAGGATCCCTTCAAGAATCAGCCAGTTGGTAAGGGAATACCATTTATCGAATTTTACCGAAGCTACCTGGTAATAAAACGCGGCTTTTTTAAAGGCATTTTCCTTGCTTTTCTCGTTTCTCAGCAGGAAAGCTTTGCGTTTATAGGTGCTTGCCAGGATATTGAGTAAATCAAGGTTCTCGCTGATCTTTTTCAGGCATTCAATATGGGCGATCATCTGGTCGAGTTCTTTCAGATATGCGTCCCTGACTTTAAAGTCGTCTTTAGGATCAGCATCGTGCACGATTTTCTTGGCCCGGGCATTATAAAGTTTTCCGACAATTGAAAATGAAAATGAAGCATCTTCCATTTTGAGCAGGCTGCCGAACTTTTCACAGGCCAGGTCATATTCCCTTAATTCAAGGTAGATGAGCGCTTCATATTCCGTAATGAATGGATTCCGGATATTCACTTTATCCACCGCAGCCGAAATTTCGTTCAGCGATTTCAGAAATTCTTCTGAAGACCAGCTTCCGATTTCAAGGTCATTCAACAGGTTGATGAGATCGATTTCAGCTTCCTGGGCGATCAGGTAAGTTTTTTCGCTGGTTTTTTGCCCATTTTGCCGTTGCCGGAATTTGTAAAACGGATCGCCGTAACACTGGTAGGCTCCCCAGGTGTTGGAATGCCCGAACTGTTCGAAGATCGCATTACGCGCTTCTTTAACAGAATCGCCGAAATTATAGCCATCGAACATCTTTTTGTAAAATACCCGGGCAAATTCGAGCGCTGCTTCATCATTTACGGCCCATCCGGCTGCAATAACGCACCTGACTCCGTTTTCGATGAGCTGTGTCCCGATATTGGCGGCTAATTTGTAACGCTGCTGATATAATTCCTGCGAAACGCCATTGGATTTGCCCAGGTGGCAGCAGTTCACGAAAACAAGCTCCGGTACCGTGCTCATTTGGCTGATTTCACGGGTTGACAGGAAAATATTATTGCCAATGACCATGCCTGATCCTTTATCGACATCTTCATTAAAAATACCATGTCCGGAAAGGTGGATGATTTTATAGTCGTTGCAGAATAGTTTTTCAACGATCTCGGTGTGGTCGGCACTTAGAACAGGCGTAGTGACAAATCCCTGTCCGTTCAGGATTTCGAGCACTTCCTGCCCTTCCCGGAGTGCTCCCGGCAACTGCGGAGCAAAACCCCGTAACTGAGGATCGGCAATGATCAGGGCGTTTTCATTCGATACCGATTTAACGACCAGCCGGTCATTCCGGGTATTTAGCTGGCGGATCATTCCGGCGGCCACACACATGGGCTTGGTTTCGGTGGTGCTGTCCTGCAGAAGTTCCCATGGGTATGAAGCGGTGTAATGATCGAGGATCCAGTTGATATTACCGTGCCGTTTAAGCTGTTCCTTGAAATCATTCGGGATCAGAAGTTCAAAGATCGCTTTGGCCCGTTCCGGGGTCCATTGATTATCAGTCGACATGCCTTCGATGATTTCCTCGATCAAGGCCGGAGTACTCAACAGTTCACGCTCTTTTTCCTGCGAACCTGTGGTTGATGTGCTGAATTTCAAGCATTTAATCACTTTTTCATCATACTTGTTTTTTTCATTCCTCACGGTGATCCTATTCCACCACTCTTCTTCTTTTTCCATGGGAATGCGCTTTTTCGCCCCCAATAAAGTGTTGAACCGGTTTCCTTCGAGCAGGATATTGAACGATTTATTTTCTTCTTTTTCGAAACGGCTGATGGAGTAAAGGCAATTTACAGCTTTATCTTCATAAAGTTCAACAAATTCAATATGTTCAATCGCAGGGTCGCCTTCGAGTTTTAAATTTCTGATCTTAAGATTGGCATTCTGAACGCCCTGTATGATGGCTTTTACTGAATTTTCGACCGGTAATCCGCCATAACCGCTGCCGATAAGCAGGGAAGAGATCCCAAGATTTTTTATTGCATTTTCACCCGGTCCCTGTTTGGAATTATTGCTGACATGCAACAAGTATTTGGCCACAGCCTGTTCAACGGTCCTTGTTAGTTCCGAGGCGGTCAGTTCTTCCTGTTTTCCCAGCCCGACAATAATTGCTCCTTTGAAATCAGGCTGGTCTGTCAGGAACAACTCACTGCTGCATATGATGCCCGGATAGCTGCCAATCTGGTGACGCCGGTTAAGTGCATTGTTGAGGTATTTGTTAATTGCTTTTTCGGCAAACAGGATGCCATCATTCTCAAAGTGACCGGCGATCATAGGATATTTAGCATAATGCAGGTCGCCATGACTGATTGTAATTCGAATGGGTAAATCGCTGACAATTTTCTTGGGTTTTGGAGAAATTCCCAGCAAGGTATTTTCGATTCCGGCCTGTGACAGGTCAAAATCACGCAAGACCGGCGATCTGAACAGTTTTTCTTCTCCTCTGACCACCGGGCGGTTTTTGCTGAAGAGCGAAGTCGAACCGGAAGCCAGCAATTCCCTGATCCCGGTGAACATTTCAGGATCATTGGACAGTGCTCCATGGCTCACATCAACATAATAAACCGTCTTGTTATCGATCATCTTTTGCGGGATGCCCGATTCCCAGGTCACGCTCTGGTCGCCTTCCGCCGTACTCAGGAACACCAGCGAGTCTTTTCCGCCCCTTGTGTCGAGACGGTAGCTGCATGGTGTTGCCTTGTCTTTTCCGGCAATATAAACGGCATTCTGAAAATCTTCCTCCCGGGTGCCAGTTTTGATCTTATTCCGGTACTGGCCAAACCAGTTCAGGTCTTCTTTTACCGGCAGGGGCCACTGGTCATCGCCGATTCCGCGGCGCATGTATTCCCAGGTGGACTGTTTGGCAAAGTCGAAGTTTTCTTCTTCCGAAAAAGGCAACAGGTTGAGAATACCCCGGAAACCGGTGAACAGGGCCACCAATTCCTTTTTGTTATGGACCAGGTCTATTTTGCTGAGTTTGTCGATGATTCCGTCCATGCCGAACAATACAGCCGGTATGCGGAAAGAGCCCTGAAGCGGGGAGCCCAGGAAGATCAGCCTGAAGCCGGCCGATTTGTTCAAGTTTTGCCAGGTATCCCGGTGCAGGACCATGAAATCGCGGACCAGCACGCCCCCCATGGAATGCCCGATGATCTTGATGGGTTGTTTGAGTTCCATCAGCTCAAGAATTTTCGCATTGAGCTTTTGTGCAGATTCTTCCAGGGTGTGCCGCCAATCAAAAGGAAAAACCACGACATCATAAGAATTCCTGAAATAGTCGGCCAGGGCTCTATAAGACGTGGCTACCAGGGAAGATGCAAGAATGTTATCTTCCTTTAGTTCGGTCAATCCACCGGTAATGAATTTCCAGTAGTTGATCCAGATTTTTGCATCGCCTGAGGAAAGGTTAGAGCCCATAATTCCGGGCAACAGCAAGATGACCGGCCTGTTTCCATTCGGCGGGACTGGCTCCAGGCTGCCGGAATCCAGTTTCAGCAAAGCATTCCTTTCCGTAGCCAGGGGGATGCTGAGTTGTTCCTCGGTAAAACCGGGCAGCGACTGTCCCCATTCCGATTTCAGGGCGAGCAAAATGGCATTGCTGGTCGTTTTGTTTTCAAAATACCTGAAATGGTTGATGCCCGGTTCTTCGCAGAAGAATTGCTGGACTTTGCCTGTCCTCCTGGTGCCCAACGACATGGATGCCGTATCGACTACCATGTCGTTTTTCCTCATGAAGAATAATTTGCTGGCAATGATCAACAGGGCGCTGAGTTTAAATTCAGGCCGGGAGTTGCCGGCGATGACGACCAGCGAATTATTGATAACCGATGTACTGAACGGACTCCTGATGTCTATTGTGCTGTTCAGGGCCTTGATGAAAGGGGAATCCGGATTCTGGGCTTCCAGACCAGGAAGCACATCGACATTGTCCTTGCAGTCGATCACCGCGGCAATAAGTTCTTTAAAAGCCTGGTAGACGGGATTGGCTGCAAGGCCGGTGCCAATTCCGACCAGGTTAAGCATCAGATTAAAAAAGTTATCCATCCGGTCCGATGCCAGGGTTGTCCCTCCGGCAGGGCATGCAATCCGGATGAATTTCCGGACTTTGATCTTTTTATCCTTTTGCAGATTGGTGATCTCCCTGATCAGCGCGTCAATGGTATTAAAGATTTCAGCGGAATAATTATTTTTCAGGATCGATATTTCCGTATCATTAAAACCACTCACATTGGTTTCATAATTACAGAACCTGGCCAGCACTTCGCCGACCAATCCACCGCGGGAGGTCGTGATAATATCGAGTTCACTGCCTGCCGGCAAGGATTTCATCAGGTCCCTGACATTTTTAAAGGGACTTTCGGTCAATGTCCTGTGCTGGTAAGCCAGGATTCTGTTTCCGTAAGTTTCCCGGAGAAATTTCATCAACTGGGTGTCCCTGGCTTCGCCAAATGATCCCTTTATTGAAGATGCAGTGCCATGGATCAGCAGGCATGATGGTTTGCCTGCTTCCACCAGCCGGTAGTCATTCAGTTGAAAATCAGCCGTAAGCTCAAACAACCCAATCTTACCTTCCAGTTGCTTATCTTCCAGATTTCCGGCCAGCTTGGCGATGCTGAATTCAGCGGCTTTTTTCGTAAAGATATTGATGACTTTCAGCAGTACTTTGCTGACGATACCGCGTTCGGAACGGTCGAGGGTTATCGCCGAGGGTATTTCGTAAGCAGTCTTGCCATCACGCGATGGGGCCGCCGCTGCTTCGGGAAAAATGTCCTCCAGGTTGCCTGCACTTGAAAACCACGATGTACCGTCTTCAAAGACCAGTTCAACGACATCTGTTTCTTCAAGTTTTTCCGAATAACTCCTGACTTCGCCCCTTACACCTTGTCCGACAAGATAAGATTTACGAAGCGATAACAGACCTTCTTCCTGCTGAACGGTCAGTTTGGAAGTCTGATCATATCCTTTGACTGTGATATCGCTGATTTTCATAATGATGTTCTTTAATGATGATTAAACTCTTGGATCTCCCGGAAGGAAGATCCCGGTAACTTTTTTAAATGCGTCCGATGTTTTTTCACCTGCCCAACCGTCGATCTTGACAAAGATCCCGGGGTAGGTATTCAGCCATCTTTGGAGGTCTTCGCCCTGTTTGATGATGGTTGCATCGGTCGGTTTAGTCGCCGAATAGCTCACGATGAGCGGACGTTCGTTTACTTTGGGTGCAGGCTGATCCGTGAATTCGATGATCCCTTTTTCGGCCAGCCGCCTTAATACGACCGCCGTTCCGCATTGTTTAGAAACTGCGGTATCCGACCATGTGCCGTCTTTTACATATTTGCCGCTTGTATAATGATTGGAAAATCCCCACAGGTAGGGTGAAAGTACATGCGCATGATACAGGCGGTACCCCCAGCCATTATAACCTTCCATCTGGTATAGCATGCCCGACAGGCTCCAGTCGGTTGAAGCCCCTATTTTCCTGAGTGTGAGTGCATCGACGGCACTTTCTTCCCATGTGAACGGCGGATTGCCCTGCCGCGGCCTTCCGGCCGGGACCTGGACTGTCCGGGCAGTCAACGGATCGCCGTTGTGAAGGTGTTTGGTGAAATTCATACCGGATTCCATGTTGTGGATCACGGCAATGAAATACCATGGAATACCCATGAATTTGCTGACGCCGAGATAGCGGTTCTTATTGGTTTTTATTTTTTCAACAATGTCATCTACAACCTGTATATTTTCAGGTCTTACAATACAACTGTTGAAGAGATTTTCATACTCCTGCCGGAGCGCTGGGGTTAATTCAATTTTTGGCATACCACTGGAAATTATGAATTATGAATTATGAATTATGAATTATGACCTTTTAATTTTTAATTGTTAATTTTTATTTTAAAAGACTTTGCCTTCTTTCTGGAATTCCCTTTCTATCCCGGTTTTGATCTGTTCAGCCGTTATTTCATCTGATCCTCGGGCAAGGGATTCCAGGCAACAATACTGGACTGCATTGACAATACCGGCCCCGGTGATCTCGTATTTTTTAGCGATGGAAGATATTTCTTCATCGGAAGGGATTTTCAGCCCTTTTCTGACCGGCAGGGTCTTTTTCCAGAGCTGAAACCGTTCGCCTGACGAGGGCAGCGGGAAATAGATCACCGATTGAAACCTGCGGATAAAAGCTTCATCAATATTCGATTTGAAATTCGAAGCCAGGATGATCAATCCGTTATGGCTTTCGATTTTTTGCAGCAGATAAGCGACTTCCTGGTTTGCGTATTTGTCGTGGGCGTCGCGTACATTGGTCCGTTTTCCGAACAAAGCGTCGGCTTCATCAAAGAACAGGATCCAGTCTTTATTTTTTGCCCGTTCAAACAGTTGTGAAAGGTTCTTTTCCGTTTCGCCGATAAATTTGGAAACGACCATGGAAAGGTCAATACGGAACACATCGCGATTGGTTTTTTTACCGACGATCAGGGCGGTGAGGGTTTTACCCGTACCTGGAGGCCCGTGGAAAAGTGCCCTGTACCCCGGTTTGATCCAGCGTTTCATGTTCCAGCTGTTCATCAGAGTATCATGGTGGTTGATCCAGTTTTCCAGTTCACCGACCTGCTTCAGCGTAGATCCAGGCAATACGAGGTCATCTTTCGTAAGTTCCGTGGTGATGAATTCGGCCGGGAAATCCATCGTGAATTTCGGATGAGAAATTCTGCCGGCTGTGAACAATTCAATGTATTCCGGTGCCATGATCAGCTTGCCGCTGTATAGCGGTTCGCCCGGCACCGGTTCCTCAAGATAAAGGATGTTGTGTGAAGCAAAAAGATGACCGGGACTGAAAAGCGCTTCGCTCGCAAATCGTTTGCTGAAGTCATTCCCGGCAAGAATAAACAGGACTGTCTCTGCCGTTGGCAGGAATCCGCGGTGATTTCTTCCCCTGGTCCCGCCGAATTGCGGAAAATCGCCCTGGCCGGGGATGTGTTTCTGGATGATTTCATCAAAAAATACCGGATCGACATGAGGGGCTAAAGCCGTCAGGAGTGTGACGGTTTCTTCGGCAGATAATTTATTTTTCCGGATAAAGCCATGCAGGGGGGATTCGTCAGAATCCCGGGCAGGCATTGGAACCGAGGCCAGGCTGAATGTTTTCCCTAAAGAGAAATGTGCAGTAAGCCTGCCGGTTATGACCTGTTGCAGATATTTTAAGTAACTTTCTATGGATCGACTTGTTAGCATATGTATTGTACGTATATAAATGATAAAAAGTTATCATTCTTCCGCGTTTCCTTGTTCTGTTTCCGGATCGGGACATTCACAGGTGACGTTAAAAATGTTCGCCCCATTGGCGTCGAGCGCTGCGCTGGCGGCATCCGACCTGGCTTTTCGGGCGGTTTCGATATTTTCATGGATTTGCCGGGTGTAGTCATCGAGCCCGCCAGCACAACCCTTGTACGTATAGGGCGTCCTGACAGTCCCCCGGTACGTATTAAACGCAGCCGCATGCTGTTGCTCATGGGCCCGGAGCGTTGTATTAATGAAGTTCTGCACGGCACGCTGCTCACATTCATTGAGTCCTGAGGGCACCGCAGGAAGCGTGATCTGCGGATTCGTTGTAAATACAGATATGACTGTCCCGGTGTTGGTCACACAATCCTCGCCGGAACAGTCGGGACAATCCTTCCCGGGTGAGGAGGTGCCCGGTGCTGTATAAGAATTTCCGTAATTGGCATCCGTATGCCCTTCCACCTGCACTCCTTCACAGTTGGCATAATGCCGGGTATTCTGCTGAACTTCCTCCTGCTCTGATAATGTCGGAGTTTGCGTCATTTCTTTTTCCTGCTCGCCCGGAACTTCCTGTTTCTGGATTTTTTCCTCTTCATTTTCCGCTTGCCTCGAAATTTGCTGTTCCTCTTTTTCACATTCCGCGCACTTGGGCTGTATCACCTGGCCGAGGCCAAAACCACGGGAAGGGGTGAAAAAGCTGCCAGAGCCAATGCCGAAAAAAGTTTGTTCAGGTTGCAGCCCTTTTAATTGCAACGGATGAAGATTTCCGGAATTCATGGCCCTGCGGTTAGTTCTCCTGGTTTTTACTGGTATCATGACATTTTATTTTATTGACATTATTAATATCCTTTTAAACTTTAAGTGCATCCAGAGGCTGAGCGTTGATCAGGCTTAACCCGGCGTCAGCCTGCGATTTGATCCTTGTTCGCAGCGTAGTTTTGTCGTCGGCAGACAAGGGCAGATCTTTTACATCTTTCCAGACCGGATCGTCAAGACCCCTGTCGTAAACCGATCTCATGGCTGAAATATCCTCGTTCTTCTCTGACTTGATCACATCAACGATGGCATTTTTCTTTGCTTCATCGGTAGGGACATCATTCATAATATCCCTGGCGCGGGTCCTGAAACTTGATTTTCGCTGGCTTCCACGGGTTCCCCAGGTACGGCCGGCTTTGTGCCGGTTGTTATGCTCATTCATGGCGTAGCCTGCATCTGTTCTGTTTGCTGAATGCCTTGCCATAGGGGAATCATCCTCGAAAAGATCAAGGGTCATCACCACTTCGAACAAACCATTCTGCGGAATATGGTCGGCAGTCATATAATCACCCGTCGGTTTTGGCATCGACGCAAATGTGCCGGCAGCACCTTCCAGGTTATAAACATCGACATACTCGCTGAGCAATCTTTCCGTTCCCACCAGCAGGCGGACTTTATTGGTGAGTTCCGTCATTTTCCCCAGAAGATTGGTTTCCAAAGCACTCGTATCCGTTCCCTCGGGGGCATTATTGATCTGGTCCAGCACCGGCACCACTTCGTTGGTGGCAAATGTCCTGGCCTCATTGGCAGCCCTGGCTTTGTTTTCCGGAAGCCCGGGCTGTGCAGCGAACTGGTTGATGAATGTCAGCAGCGGAACGGGGGCACTTTCCATCATGATCTGTGCGGAGGTGCCGCTTCTTCGCAATGAAAGAGTATGCCTGTCGCCATTTTCCATAGTGAATTCCCTTCTCAGTCCCAGCCAACCCAATACGGCACCGGCCGCAGCCCGTCCCATTTCCAGCAGTCTGCCGCCGAGGTTGACCGCCCTGTCGACAAGCCAGTCGAGTGCCCTGTCGACCATTTCCCTGGCCCGTTCTATCATTTCGCCGATCCGCCGGCCGATGCCCGATAGTCCGACCTGGTTGGCCAGGAAGCCGATAACGATCGGTATGCCGCGGGCCAGCGTCCGCTCCAGGAAATCCGCCGCCCGGTTGATGTTACCGGTTGCAATCTCCGCAACGCCTTCGACGAATGAATTAATGATCTCGAGCATCTGCCTGACATATCTGATGAATGACTGGATAGCCCTGTAAATGGCGATACAACTGTTGACCACTGCCATGATCCCGGTAGGGTCAAGCATACTGAGCAGCCGGGCGGTGATCTGGGTAATGATCCTCTCCATGATCCAGTTCTTGATGGCGTCCAACACGGTGTCCCAGAGGTTGCTCAACTGTTCGGCGATGCGGTCCCAGATGGCTGCCATTCCCCGTTCCTGCACATCACGGATGAACGACCATATCCCTTCCAGTGTGTTGATCATGCTCCGGATGCGCGCGACACGCTCCGGGCCGATCCTCGGGTGCCTGGCCAGCTTTTCCCAGATCCGTTCCATGCTGATGCCGAGCACTTCGAGCACCCAGCTGATGATTCCCCTCAGCGAAAGGTCGGTCAATTGCGGAACGCCTGCATCTCTCAGCTCCATGGTCAGCCATCCCACCAGCCCGTTGAGCAGATGTTGAAGAATATTGTTGAAGAACCTGACAAAACCTTCTTTGATGGCCCTCAGCAGGTTTTTCAGGAAGCCGATCGGATCCGACTTGATCAGGTGGAAGGTGGCGACTGTCCGGGCAATGATGTTGTTGATCAGGTCAAACGGGAAATTCATGATTTCGAGGATCACCAGGACGACGATTTTAACGATCTCGATGACAAATGCGATCAACCTCAGGATTGGCCGGCTCAGGGTATGGAAGATACGTCCGAAAGCTTCCAGCGGCTGGGCAAGGTCGCTCAGGCCGAAGCTGTTCCAAAGGCCGGTGAAGAGCCCGATGATATAGGCCGGCGTCATATCGAGCGCAGCGACTGCAGCGTCAATTCGTTCGGTGGCACGGGCGATGGCGCCGGATTCTTTCATCTGGGCAAATTGTTCTTCACCACCATCCATCAGGCTCATAAATCCATGGATCACGTTTTCGGTGTTACGGTCAACAACTTCATTGGTGAACGGATCTTCACCGATGATCACCGTGACCAGGAAATATCCCCGTTGTTCCCTGGCCCAGGCACTCAATCGCCGCATCAAAACTTCCTTGATGAATTGGAGGATGATGACGGCCGTTTCAGCGACAAAACTGAGCACATCCCTTACCGGAGCAGCAAACGTATTGTATATCTCGGTGAATTTTTCAACCGGGTTCATCAAAGTATCGATCGATACGATGCTCCAGATAAGCCCGAAATTATTGCGAATGGTCTGGTACAGGTTGCCAAATACGCTGATGCCACGGTCGATCCAGGCGGCTGCTTTTTCAAAAGTCCCGGTTTCCAGCATCTGGGTGCGTTGCTGCACGCCTTCTTCACCGCCCAGTTCCAGCATGGCATTGAGTATATTCGTCCCATTGCGCTCCACTTCGGCTTCCGTTACGGGATCTTGCCCGAGAATAACGGTCAGCAGCGGGTAAGCCGTTGTTCTTTCCCGGATGAAATCGACGATCTGGGTCAGCAGCCAGCGCTTGACGATTTCAAGCAGTTCCCGGGCGGTGTCGACCGCGAAGTTCACCACATCGCTGATGGTGCTGTGGATGATATCGCCGGCATCCCTGAATATCTTCATCGGATCGGCCAGGCTTTCGAGCGAGAGTCCGTTCCAGAAATTTTCGATCCGTGAAACGACATTCGAAACCAGGTCTTCGACAGCGCTGATCCCGTTATCGATCCATTGCGCGGCTTCTTCAAGTGCGCCGAGTTCGGTGAGTTTTTCATGAAGCTGGCGGCCCCCGGGCATGATATCGAATGCGGCTTCGATGAAAGTATGCCCGTTGCGTTCGATCTCTTCACCGGTGATGGGGTCAGAACCCAGCACCACCCGCAAAGCCCTGTAACCGGGGATGGCCATGACAAAGTCCCTGGCTTCGCCAAGAAGCAGCCGTTTGCCGGCTTCCAGCCCTTCGGCCACATAATCGATCGCAGAGTTAACAAAACTGATAGCCGAATCGAACCATCCGTTCTGAATAATGTCTTTTTCTTTCCGGCCGGTTATTGCCGGAGCCAGGTCCGGTTTTTCTTCTTCTTCTTTTTCTTCATCCTTTCGCTGCAATTCTTCCTGCCTGTCATCAGCATGTTCATTTTTTGGATGAATATTAAAAACTTCCTGCCGCAGTTCCCTGAGTGTTTTAGGTTTTTCTTCAATGACGCCCTCTCCGCTTCCCAGTTCACCTTGCATGACGATCAGCGGGTTAAAGAACGCGGTCCAGGCACTGATCGGGTGTTCACGGGACTGGATCTGACCGCCGAGGTTATCTTCACCGGCTGTGTTTCCGTTAACGGTCGTGACGGTGCTTCCTGTGGCACTTTCTACGATAGCATAGTGTGAATAGCCTTCTTTGTAAGCGATATCGCCGGTTCGCGGCACGTAGCCACCGGGGTAAACCGCTTCAGGTTTGATGAACGAACGGCCCAGTTGCCATTTCGGCATAGGAACACCGGCCTTGTTCAGAGCCCAGAAAACAAAAATACCACACCAGCTGGGCATAGCATCGCGTTCACCCGTGATCCGGTCGCCATTCACATCGTCTTTATTGACGATCATGCCGGTCATGGTCCTTCGCTTTTTAATATCCTGTTCGGCAACCGTTCCGGGCGTGACCGTTCCACCGGCCCCGCTGATGATCTTGTCGGGACCGAAAGTGGTTTTAAAGAAATCTAGCAGGTCCTGCCAGCCTTCACGGTAGCCATCAGGTCCTTCTTTGGCAGCGTTGACTTTACCTTCTTTGCTTTTTGCTTTTTCAACAGCATTCGTAAGCTGCGGAACCGGACCTGCCGGAACACGCTGGATTGTTTCTTTCTTCTGGACTTTTTCCCGGATACTTTCCGATGAATTGCCTGAATTTACCGCTCCCTGCTGAATCGTGTGCGTGAGTTCATGAGCAAGCAATGTTCCACCTTCCTCGGTATGGGGTGAAAACTTACCGGCGTTGAAATAAATGTCATGTCCATGGGTGAAGGCCTGGGCGTGAACCGCCCGGCTCAGGGTTTCCGCATAACCGCCCGTATGAATGCGCACTCCGCTGAAATCCGCATTGAAGCGGTTTTGCATGAATTGCATGGTGGATTCGGGCAAGGGGCTGCCGTTTCCTTTGGAAGATCTCAGGTTATTCTCAAAATTCAACAAGCCGGCAGGAGGATCGCGGCCACTGCGGTCATCAGCCTGTCTTGAAATTATTCTGTCAACCGATGGACTGATTGAGTTAAGAGGCTGTCTCATAAGTCCAGGATTATTCATCCGCATGACCTGGGAAGCAACCTCATCGGCTTCTTTTTCCTGGGGATCGTCGGGGCGGCTAACATTCAGCTTAGCCTGAACGGCCGGCATGAAAAACGATGACTGGGATTGCTCGCCGGCAAAACTTTCATCATCAGCCTTCCTGAAGAAGGCATGCCCGCTGGCTTGCTGGCCATGCGTGATGATGGCGGGATTTGTTTTTTCGGCTTTGCTGAACATGGCTGTAAATCAATTCCAGTGTGTCCTCAGTGCGTTTTTCATCCACGGAAGCCTGATCAGGTGAATGTTCCAGGGTATCTGCCCAAGCAGCATGTCAAAGGACTTTTGTTCGACATAAAGCTGCCATTCGTCATCTGAAAACGACAGTTTACCGTTGCGTTGCAGGAATGATTCCCGAAGACCGCCGATGCTGGTGTCCTTAAGCACCGGCCAGTATTCGATGATCGATTTCAGCATTTCATCCGCTTCTTTGGTGAACTGCTCCGAAGTCGGCATAATCATCTCCGGGACCATGTCGGGAGGTATTCCACAAAGCACTTTAGGCAGGAGCAATTCATATTCCTCAGGAATTTGCTGACCCGAAATGCAATACTGCACCAAAGCAAGCGCAGCAGTTTCATCCAATATATCGTTACCGGCCGTGATCCCTGTTCGTGAAAACAAATCAGGTAAAAACGGCGCGATGATCACAGCGCCTGCATTCGAGATAAATGTCCCCTCTTTCAGTTCTTCTTCCCATTCTTTTTTATCATGATCTTTTACTAATTCTTTTTCAGTGACTTTCTGCACCGCGTCTTTTTTCCGGTTATATTCTGCAAGAATATTCATTTGGTGCTGCCTCACGATCATCTTCATATCATGATCTTTTACCGCCGTAATTTCTACTCTGTAAAGATGATAGGGGTGATGAAGATCAATATCACTGATAAATTCTTCAAAGGCGATCTTAAACATGCCTTCAGGGTCTTTTTGAAACGAATGCTTCAGCAACTTTTCGTTAAATTCAATCAAAAAACGTTGCTTCTGGAAGTGATCGTCGGTAAGGAAATCCAGGATAATGTGCAGGTTTTTATAAAAATGTGAAATTGTTTCCTCCTTATAGCCTGAAACCAAGCAGATCATCTTTTCAAAATCATCCTGGTTTAATATCCTTGCAAAGCGTTTCAATGACCGTTGATCATCCAGGAATAATTCAAGTTTTTTTATTTCGGAAGATGTCATTTGATTGATCCAGGAAACCAATCTTTCTTTGAAGTCATTCTCATTGACCGGTGCAACATTCCAGGGTAAGAAGCCGAATTTAAGATAGTATTCCAGTATTCCTTCAAAACTTTCACGGTTTGATTTTATCACCACACTACCTGGTAAGGAAATTATGCCGGGATGTATCTTTTCACTGAGTTGCCGCTTGATCTGCGAGGTGAGTTCATCCTTCCAGTTTGCGCTGTAATCCAGGGAAAGATCGAGCTTTAAGTTATCAATTGAGATGGCATCTCCATCCTGGTCAAATTGATCCAGCACCTCATCCAAAGCGAACCCCAGGTTTTCCCTGCAAAAGTTGGTCACCTCCTGCTGAAGCTTTAATCCATCCTTTGTTCCTGCATATCGAAAATTGATGGTCGCCTTCCGGATGATATGTCTGGCTGGATCATGCATCAGAAGATTGATTTGATGAGAGTAAAGATCTCTTCAAGAAATTTCAGGTAAGACGGTTTTTTGTCTTCTTCACCATTATCCTTCACCCGTTTTATTTCATTCTCAATATCCTTGCCCATTTTTTTCACCACATCGATCTCGGCATCGGTAAATACACCCTGGTGGATGAGATTAATCCATTCAGCGACATGAGAACGGATCAGGTCAAAGACAGCCACCATGGGCACTTTGGCCTTGTCAAAATCATCCTCCTGGATGCAAACGATATACATGGCCAGCAGGTTAAGAATTTTGTACAGCAACAGGGCGATAAGCCGGAATTGTTTGCTGTCCTTGATAAAAGGTTGCAATTCGTTCAGCCATCCCATGAAGAGATCGGGTGTGGTTTTGCCCTGGAAATCAGTGGCGAAAAATTCGATTTGTTTGTCGAACGATTCCCCGGTTAAGCTCTTTAATAGCCTAAAGTACGCAACCACCTGCGGGTATGATTTGAAAGCTTCTTTAAATTCAGGGAATTCCCTCAGTGTTTTAGTCCATGATGCAAATTCATCAATGATTTTGTCGAGCGGACCGCAGGTTTTCTCAACCGGAGCTTCTTTGATCGCTTCTATGGAAACCTCGGCGCTGCCCGTGTCTCCTTTATCATCGGTGACCGTAAGACCAAAAGTATATTTCCCGGTTTCGAAGAATTTGGCATCCGTAGAGGCAGCAGCCGGATTATCGATGCCCACTGAGGTAGGCCCTGATTTTTGGGACCAGTTGTATGAAGCTATCGAACCGTCGGGATCGGTGGAATTTTCACCGATGAGGCGCGCCACGTTACTTTCACCCAGATTCAGCACCGGCTTATCCGTTTCCGCGATGGCAATTGGCGGCTTATTGGGAACTTCCGGCGCCGGCAGCACGACCATTTGGGTTGTAGCACATTTGCTTGCACAAAGGTAGGGCACGTAAAAATCGGCAATAACTGTACCGGGATTGATTTCAGCAATGATCGGATCCAGCAATTCATCCGGCTCATCGGCGGTAGCAGCAACTTTCTGAAGGAACAGGATCTCTTCAAGGTACAGGAAGCTGCTCAGCAGGGGCTGGTCACCGGAAAACAGGCTTGCTGCCGTTTTCCCGTCTTTCATACTGACGTTTTTGAATGACCTGATGAATTCTCTGCTGCTTTCTGCCCTCTTCAAATCAGAAGCTTCATGATAAACAAGGATAAACGTACCTCCGGGGGTTACACCAGCTTTATGCTGGATACCCGGGTTGGTATACGCGTAGAAGCCCAGCTTCTGCCTGATCATCATGGCCAGCAACCGGAGCAGGAATTCCCGCACCAGCAGTTTCAGCTCCTGGAAAAGGCATACCAGGCAACTCATATCAAGTCTTGTAGCCAGCAGGGCCATATCTACCCCGACCATCGAATCTGCCACTTCTTTCGACGCATACATGGCCTTCAACTGGCCGGATGTTGCCGTCATATCGGTATATTTGGCCTCCAGCGCCCGGGCATCCAGCATTGTAATGTGTTCAGGAAGAACGGCGATCATCCCGTCGATTTTATAAGGCATCATGACAAGGGCAGATGCGTGGTGCGATTTTTTCGTGGCAATTTCAACAAATACATCACCGCAGTATTTATCGTTGATCGATCCTTCCTGAAGCTTTTCTTCATAAAGTTTACCGATGGTATCTTCATCCAATTCCCGAACATCTCCGGCAGTACTTTCACGTGCCGCCGCGTTTCTCAGTAAAGTCGCCCCGGCCCTGGTCCTGAAGGAAGGTAATTTGTAAAAATAACCCCGGCTTTCCAACAGGCAACATCTCAGTTTGCCGATCCATTCATCCAGCGCCAGGAACAGGTCGGCAAAGCACGACGGGTGCTTCAGCATGATCTCGAAGGCAGCGGCTATGCCTCCGGAAGTGTCCAGGTTATCCAGCGCCCGGATGAGGCTGATGATAGAGCGGGTATCCGAACTCAGCGCGATGATGTCGATCGGCAAGCGCCCCATCTTTTTCAATTCATCCAGACGGGTAAGCACAGACCGGTAATCCTGGCCGAGATGGCCTTCAACCCTGAAAAAATTGTAAGGCTCGATATCAAAGGCGAGAGGATGCTTGACGAAGTTGTCGGAAGTATTATAATCGCCCGAATTATACGAAAGGATCTGGTGGGCTGTACCGCGGGCAGTCCGATCGGGGTCCCATGACAGGTAAAGCGGATGATCGCCTTCATTTGGCTGATAATAGGAGGGGATAGCCTTCTGTGAAAGCGGCTCCTTCCCCAGTTGTGACGGGGTGATTCTAACCGTTTCCCCTCTCTTCCTGAATTTTTCAGCATTTTCATCCGTGATTGAAAAATGCTCAATCATCCCGACAAGCCTTCTGAACAGGGCTTTCACCTTTCCGGCATCTTTAGCGCAACAGCACAGGACCGGCGATGCAATAAAACGCGTCCGGTACAACAAATTCATCTCATCAAACCCGATCGCTTCACCCAATAAAAGATGCCTCGGGAAGAGGTTTTCATCGGGCACACACTGGCAAACTACTTCGAAAGCCTTTCTTTTTAATTCATCATAGGCTGAAATCAGATCGGAAAAGAGATCATAGAAATATTGCAGGTTAAGTGCCTGTTCCTGGTTGATCGACCCGTCATGCAAAAAAGAGAATTTAGTTGCAAAACCAGTAAACGGATCCGAAGGAAAATCGTCCTGCACTAAGGGTACCAGTTTATTGTAAGCTTCGGAAAGTGTGTCCCCGACTGATTTGATGAAAGATTCCTTCAGTATTTTCTGATAAGCATGAAAAACATCCTGTGTATCCAAAAGAAGTGTTGCTTCGACATCAAACCTGCGCATTTTAAGCTCAGAAAGGGTCAGCGCAATTTCCTGCATTGAAGGATTTGAATTCTTGATCAAAGCCTCGGCATCTGCTTTGTTGATCAGCAGTGGCCTGAAATTGACCGTCACCATCACGCCTTTATCGTCGCAGGAATCCGGATCGCAGTTTTTATTGGCCGTTTCAAGCAGTTCCACGAACAGCAGCACGATTTTATTGTTCAGGAATGCTGTCGGATCGTCGAGCAGGTGGAAGGGGTTGTCTTTATCTTCCAGTTCGCCCAGTTGCCTGAGTTCCCAAAGCGGCATTTTCTGCGTTTTGGAAGCAATGTTTACAAAACGGTCATAGTACTGTGGTTTTACCGCATCGAACGAGTTATAATAATGATATTTGATTTCAGGGACGGTGACCAGGTATCCCGAAGAGGTGACGCCGGTGCCTTTTGTAATGATGATGTATTTCCCGTTCGCATCGGTTCCGGTTTTGATTTGCAGGCCGCAAACAATACCGATACCGATAAGGTTTGTCCGGGTGATCCTCTGCTGTTCGTCCAGATAACCGAACAGGTCGTTGAGGTTATCTGAAGTGAGCACCTGGTTGGGCACAAATCTGGGATAGTCTGAATTTAGGGCTGAAGGGATCATATCTTCAAATTTTATTTTTTTTCTTCGCTAATTGTTCATCAAGCTCATCATTGCTGATAATGGCCGTATTTCCAAGGATCACCCGGTTTTCGTCGTTGCCGTCGATACAATCGAACAGTGCGGCAGACGGGTAAACATTTTTCAGTTTTTTAAACACTTCCAGGAGAAGGACCAACTTTTCGTGCAGGTCGTCCGGGTCAGGTTCCGGTTTGGCCAGCTCAGCCAGCCAGGCGCAATACACCTGCTGGAACTCCAGGAGTTGTTCTTTGCTGACCCAGCAAATCTTCACGCCAAGATGCGCCGGGGTTTCCATCCTGATCGTCTGCTCGGCAAACTGCCGGAACTCCATCCCTTTGCCGGCCAGGCCATCTTCACCGTTAAGCACGATGGTGATCCGGAAAGAATAAGGATCTTCTTCACCGCACAACGGATTGCAGGCCTCGGGCAGGCAAACCGTCAGCAGCGGGTCACCGTCAGGGAAACCTTCGCCGGGCTTGTTCCTGGGCCGTAGCAGCACATGCTCGACGATGAAGATCTGCTCGGAGATCTTGATCTGGCGGGCCAAAGCGATGATTCCATCCCGGGCTTTCTCCGCATCGGCTTTTTTACTGAAATGCTGTTTGCGGGTCGCAATCACTTCCCCGGTCTCATCCACCAAATTCAGGACATACGTTTTTAATTTCCTGATCTGGTAGTGCGATGGGTTCGTAATATAAGTAAATACGTTGCCGATCTCATTCCAGGCTTTGGCTTCCGCTTTTTCGACCGATGGATCTATATATCGAGTACTGCTGCTCAGGTAAATCTTCCGGTGTTCATCCACCAGGCGCCAGCGCCGTTCATATGACTTGCCGTCTGTATCTTTCTCTTCATACAGTTCAACATAGCCGGAATAAGGCGTTCCGTAGCCCAGCAAAAGCTGGATCCGCCGGGTCAGACCGGCGAGGTTCGAATTGCTGCACACACCGGCCGGATCTTTGTAATTGAAAGATTTTGCCCTGTTACGGCTCAGTTCCGGGAATGAGCGGATAAATGCGATCTTGTTTTCGATGAGCTCTTGGTCGGCGATATCGGCATCATCCGTATACGAATAAAGCATCAATGCATAATCATTGAACGATTCTCCAAACCGTGCCAGTAGATGATCCAGGAAACGGTTACGGCGGTCCGTGAAACTGTCTTCATTTTCAGTCAGGTCCTGGAGCTTTGCAGCATCCAGCCCATCATACAGATCGGCAAGGCCGGCGATTTCACCGGTTTCAATCAGGCGCGAAAAATACGAATGCTTAACCGATTCATCAACCGCGAACAATTCCGGGATATGTGCAAGCTGTGCCAGGTAGTTGACCAGCAATTGCTCGAAGAAAAGAAGGTAAGCTTTGAGCTGCCTGGCCTGGGCTTTGCGCAGGTCTGAAGCCGATTCGGGCACGCCGTCATAGCCGGTGCCGTAGGTGAACGGAAGGGAATACTGCACGGGATAATAAGCCTGGAGGTCATAATATTGGCCATGAGGCACCGGCAGATCATTTTCCAGTACGGAAAACTTAGGCTGGGTATGTTTGCCTTTTACGACCTGCATGGTGTCCATCAGTTCGTTAGCATCGGCCAGGAAGGGAAGCCCGTTTTTATAAACCAGGACCTTGCTGGCTTCCATGTAAAGCCTCGGCTGGTGATTGTAAGTCACATTCAACGTCCATGGCTGGCTTTCAACCAGGTAGCCGTCTTTGTCATACCTGGCGAAAACAAAATTCTTCACCGATTTAACACCCGGGATATCCATCAGGATATTGATGACATCTGAAGCTTGCAGTTCGGTTTTCAACCGGGCTGCGGCCAGTTCGTCGTTTTTGATGAAGCCGTTGCTCAGGGCCGGGCCTTCGAAGATCTCATCCACCGGGATCTTTTCATCCAGCAATTGCTGCAATGAATAGAACTTCAATTCCGGGCTGAAATACTGGTCGATCAGGTAATACGCTTCGCCGAGCACCGCCTCGATATCTGCCAAAGGCTCAACTTCCATATCAAAGCATACCGCAATATCTTCCACTTCAATGGCCCTTACGGAGCAGAAATCTTCCGCCAGGTTGCGGTGACTATGCAGTTCCTGAATGGTTTCAGCGATGATGACATCCGCCCGTTTGATCTTTTCCAGGTACCTGGGAATGATTCCCGACGCCGTTTTATCTTCAAGGGCCAGTTTCAGGTCTTTCAGTTCCAGCGCCCTTCTTTCTTCTGTATTCCGAAACCAGACCCTGACCGGCACATCATCAAAAGAAAGGACTTCAATGGCCGGATCGGAGCTGAGCGGCTGGTAAGTTACCACAACCGTGGCGAAGACAGGGTTACGCAGGGCATTATCCAGGACGTTTTCGGGAGATGATGGAATATCAGAAACATCGCCTTTATTGCCCGAGATGAACAGCACAGAAATATCCGTGACCATGCTTTCGGGATTGCGGAATGACCTGAATTGTTCTTTATTTTCCTCAAGCTTTGCCCAGGAAGGCAGGAACATTTCAATATTAGCGCCGGCCAGTTTCTGTCCGTTGGCAAAACTGAAGTTGTACTTGATCTTGCCGCTGTTCAGGTTACCGCTTTTTTCTTCGTCTTCAAATTCCACCAGTACATCGTAAAGTCCTTTGATGATAACCTGGTGTTCGGTGGCCTCATATTGGAGAATGCTTTTCGCGCAATTGGCATAGAGGTAGAAATCTTCGCAGGGGCAATCTTTGCAGCGCAACCAGCCGTTTTTCACCCCGTCGATATTGATGAGCAGTTTCCGGAAATCATCCGTCGTCCAGGGATTGACGGTAAGTATATTCCGGGCGGTGAACAGTGCCTGTCTTTTATCGGCCGGGTATTGCCCGTCGGCATCGGCGGTCTCAGGCGAAACCAGCGCCAGCAGGTCCTTGATATCGAGCGAGGTGCGGTAGCCCAGGTCGGTGATGGCATAGCAAAGGGCTTCCAGGATGGTGATCCCCGGATCATGAATGTTGTAATCGGTCCACAATCTGCTGCCTAATTGCTGGATATATTCCAGCCCTTTCTGCCTGAGAAGCTTGTAGTTGCTGCTATCGGGCAGAACCGGGCTCTTCTGTATGGTCGTGCTTTTTGGCATAGTGCCTGTCATGTTTTATTCGGTCATCTGTTCAGTCTAACTGGCAAAACATTCTTCCGTCGTGCTTTCTTCCGGCTCAATCACTTCATGGATCACATGTTTCGTCGCGATGGCCGAAACCAGGATACTCCGGGCCGACGAAGCCCCGACCTCATCCAGATCCCCGCTTTCTGCCGTCGTTTCATTAATCTTCACATACATATAAACATCGGTGATATAATCCACATAATACCTTTCCTCGATGAAATCGATCAGGGCCGATTTAACGACCTTCCCGCCGAAATCAAGTTGGGATGAATCTCCAAAAGCCCAGGGAGAAAGGAATTGCGTAATTTCTTCCCTTAACTGGTTACTATAGAACGTGAAATCCTTGTAAGCATCGGCCAGTTTCAGCGAAAACTCCATCCTGATCTCTTCAAATTGGGGCTGTCCGGCATGAATCTTAACAAAGCACGAAGTCCTTTTTGTAAGATAATTTTCGATGTTCGTGAGTGTACTTTGCTGGGTGTAAGGCTTCAGCGGATCAGCATCGTTTCGGTTCTGCAAAAATGGTATCGTGACCAGGCTCACATATCCGGGCCTGACCTCATTGTAAACCCCTCCTTCAAGTTGTGTATGGTTCAGGCATTTCACTTTATAAATCTCCGGAAATGCTTCCAGGACAAGGTGTTCATAATCCCATACCGTGATAGCCCGCGCTTTGTGCCTCAACCGCTCGCTGACGCGGATATAGAAATGATCGTCGCTCTCTTTCTGCCGGCCGCCAAAGGAAGGATAAGGCTGGCTCAGTTTTTTCACCGAGGCGTCAGGATTCTTCAGCTTTGAGATCGTGCCGGCCGCCAGTGGGGTATCCAGAAAATCCTCTGCATTGCCCTGGTCGGCAAAGGTAGCCACCGACGCCTGGGCATCCACCGACAGCAGTTTGCACACCGCTTCGGCCGCTTCTGTGATGGATGCCCTGATCCAGGTCAACCCGGATGGAAGCAAAGTGTTGGTGGTGGTGGCGCCTTTCGGTATTGAAAATGAAACAATGCCCGATTGGACCAGGTCAAGCGTATTGTCACTGTACTCGTCCGATTTGAAATCAATCCAGCGGTTACTTCCAAGATAAGACCAGTGGACATGCTGTTCGGGTTTGGCCAGCTTCGGATCGGTCGTCCCTTCCATCACCTGGAACAGGACATTTACCGCCTGGCCCGGCTCAAGTTTTTCAAAACCGATGTAGAATTCACCGATATGCTCCTGCTGAATTCCTTCCGAAATATGCGTGAATTGCGGCAGAAGGAAGATTTCTTCCGTGGGCTGGAGAAATTTGTGCTGCTCGCTTTCCCCGAACGGATTAAGGTGGAACAGCATGATGTCCCGGCCTGGATATGACGTGCTTTCAGCAATGTTGTTAACGCTGAATGCTGAATAGCTGGCGTAAAGCGATTTGATTTTGGGCGTATAAGGTTCTACCGGTTCAACAGTAATTGTTTTTGGTGTGATTTCAGGGTTCTTTTCAAGCATAAAGGTGGCGAAATCCAGGATATAATCGCTATGCCCGAAGCTGCTGGCCAGCGACAACCGAAGGAATCCGTTGATTGTCGATGCATCCTGTACCGTGTATTCATCCGCATAATCACGAATGGCGGATTCCGGAACAGGCTGTCCGTCGGGAAACATCTGCTTGTGTTTAGCCACGCCGTTAAACATATATTCCGAAAGTGAGATGGAACTGTCATCCAGGTTTGATTTCCAAACGCCTTCGCTCTGGAAATAGACCTGGGCATAAGGCGTGCTCGTTCCCAGGCTGTTGGTGAAATACTTGATCGTACTTTCCAAAGCCGGTAAATCAGCCCATTCGATATTGAGCTTGATGGCCGCATTTTTCTTCGAAAAGATCTCTTTATGACCAATGACCAGGCTGCTGTCTTTAGCCGGCTGGTTCCCGAACGGCATAAAAGGCTTGGATGCATCGACAGGCCCGGCCTCGTTAGCAAGCAGCAGGTTTTTCAATCCTTTCTGGTTATAACCACCATCCATGCCCACCTCCACCCGGATCTCCACCATAGAGACCGTGGCATCCTTGAGCAAGTCATATTCATAGAGCGAATCATCTGCATTGACCAGGTATATTTTCAGGATGGGCAGGGCACAGTTAAACGAACCCCCGTGCACAGCGGCATTGTAATTCACGATGGCCGGCACTGAACCGGGAATGGTGAAAGAAATTTCGGTACAGGATGTCAGGTTATCCGAAAGTTTTTTTCCGGTAGAAGATATAACGGGAGATTCGGCCCTGATCCATTCTTTTTCCCCGGTCAGCCAGCATTCGATCTGCTTGCCTACTAGGATTGAAGCCGGGTTGGTGACCAGCCTGATCAATACTTTTCGTTCACCTTCGGTGAGATAAAGATAATGAGAAGCGAGGGCAAATCCCAGTTGCGCCTTTGGCATTGAAATGCTTTGGAGAGCGGCTTCTTCGTAAACTTTATGCACAAACGGGTGCCATTCTTTACTGGCTGAAGTCAGTTCCGCGCCGAGGCCATCTTCGCTGTTAGCTGCCGGCGAAGCAAAAATTCTTCCCTCATTATCCTGGATGACCGTTGATGTTCCGGGTTCATAGATCGTATCCGCAGCATTTGCCTTGTAAAACGTTTTAAGCTGGGCCACTTTAGATTTGTTGAAGACCGTATCCGCGTCAAGAGCATAGATAACTTCTTTGTTAAGGCTGTCTTTCCCGGCTTTCAGTGCTGTGCCTGCAGCCAGCAGGTAATCATCGACCTGTTTGGCCAGCTCGCCCAGGATGTGCACCTTATTGGCCTCTGCAGGCTTTGGCTGGAGTTTCAGCACTTCCCGGTAATAGAAATCGAGATGCCGTTGTGTAATTGTATTGATGTGGCTCTGGGCGAAACGGAAGAGCTTCAGGAAAGCCAGGAACAGGGCGTAATGGGCCGTGTGGGCATCATAATTTTCAAAGGTCTTTAATAATTCCGATTCGGCTTCGCCGATGATCTTCGTATAGCATGTCAGGTAGGTGTCGAAAATTCCGGTGAACAGGTTATGATTGGCCGCATGTTCAATGCTGAGGAAATCCTTGGAAAACCCGGACAATGGATTGTTGAAGATGCTGTTGTCTTCCGTGATGCTGCTGACATAATCATTCCAGTTGGTGGTGATTGTATCCACCAGCCAGTTTTCACTCAGTCCTTCCGTTTGGATGACCTGACCGGCATCGGTCAGCGGCTTGTTAAGGATTTTCCAGGACGATAAAAAGGAATGGTTGAGGTAACCGAGGTTTTCAGCAGCGAGGTGATAAGCAAGCAATTGTTTCAGGGCTGGTGCTAACCTGGTCTTGATCAGGTTCAGGATAGATGCCTTCAGGCTGGTTTCTTTCGGCAATGATAGCTGGGTTTCATCGAGCGCTTTGCTCAGGGTGAGCAGGGCGCTGAAAAGCTCGTTCAGCTTGAGCCTTACCGCGTCAAGCGATGTTTTGTTATCATCATCCCGGATGAAATCAAGCCGTTCTTTAATTTCATTACGGTATCTTTCAATATCCTGGACAGCGATAATCCCCAGCCTGGCTGAAATATCCGAGGAAAAGAACACTTTCCAGTCGCGGGCAAACACATCGTCGGTGCTGTAATATTTGAGGTACCTGGCAAACTCTCCGGCAAAAACGATCCAGTCGGCGAAATCTTTCTCATCCGCCAATGCCCAGCCGTTCCGGTCAAGGCCCGGCAGCAGGCGCTGAGCCTGGCTCGTGCCGCTGTGGTTTAAAGGATTCCTGTTATCACTGCAATCTGCCATAGGATCGGTTTGAGAATTTTTTACAGGTTAAAAAGGTTTAGTTCAGTGCCTTCATTGATATAGTAAGGAAAAACGAAATTGAACCGGCTGTTGGTCGCCCTCACCACATATTCGATCTCGATGATGATCTCGCCTTCCAGTTCATTGGTGGTATCCATTGAAATCGCCGTCACATCGATGCGGGGCTCGAAATAAAGAATGGCGGTTTTGATCTTATCCTTGATGATCGCCTTTGTTGTTGTGGATAAAGATTCGAAGACCATTTCATCCATATTGCAGCCATATTTGGGTTGCATGACCCTTTCACCGGTTCTCGTGGTGAGAAGGATTTGCAGACTGCGGTTGATATCCTCCACTTTTTCAGTCATCTCCACACCCTGCAGGGCGGGGATAAACGTAGGGGGAAAGCTCCAGCCTCTGCCCAGAAAATCGTCCTGATCAAACTCAGCCATATCTTTTCTTTTTATGATCAATTAATAATTACAGTCGGGCACCCGGCAATGATAATCCCGCCGTGCGCCGTGCTGTCGCCCATGCGTGCCGCCGGCATCCCGCCGATCATCACGGAGGATGACCCGGTTACGATCGTATCCGGCGGCCCGGTGCAGGTCAGCATATCACCGACTCTCGCCGCCGGCATCCCGCCGATCAGCACCGTCGGACAACCC
>AMWB02039670.1_pt1 | contig 32503 bp, 29 predicted proteins | sample 200311 | NCBI WGS metagenome assembly AMWB02 (sample SAMN02737377, study PRJNA173069) | bioreactor metagenome | biome: anode biofilm in microbial fuel cells | place: USA: California | collected 2010-12-16
CGTGTTTCTAACCTGATTTTCATCAGCCCAGGCAACCCCTTACGCATCGTTCGGATAATTGGGCTCGTAGAAGTGGCTCCGGATGAAGGCCTCCATATCACCCGGTTCGGGAACGTCTGCAAGGCCATGGTCGAAAACGACGCCGGCAACGGCGATCCTGGCAGACACCTCCCGGATCCGGACAAGCGGCGGGTAGATGCCGCTCCGTTCGAAATCCTCTGTTTTCTTTCCCCCGAGTGGTATCTTGTACAAGACAACAGCCTGAAAATTTGGTATGCAATCAAGAGAAAAAGGTTTGAATCCAAAGCGATGTTTGCGACCATTTCCCTGCCGGCGGCTCCAAACGACGGAGGACTTCCGTCCGCATGAGGCATCCGCCAGGTCGGAAATTCAATGGCCGCTATGTCCATACATGGGTGATCAGGAGGAAAATATGGAATCGCCAAGAACCGTCGGGCTGGCCCTGGGCAGCGGCGCCTCCCGCGGATGGGCCCATATCGGCGCCATCGAAGCCTTGCGGGAAGAAAATATTCCGATCGATTTTATCGCCGGGTGCAGCATCGGCGCCTATGTCGGCGCTCTCTACGCGGCGGGCAGCCTCGAGAGCCTGAAGGCGTTCGTTCTCAAGATGAGCGGCAAGAACGTCTTTTCATATTTTGACGTCGTTTTCCCGCGCTCGGGATTGTTGAACGGCACGAAGCGGGTTCGGGAGCTCTTTTCCATGCATACCGACATCACCGACTTCTCTCAGATGCACATCCCGGTCATGATGGTGGCCACCGATCTGAAAACCGGCGACAAGGTGGTATTGAATTCCGGAAACCTGCTCGAAGCCTTGAGAGCGACCATGTCGATTCCGGGCCTTTTCGCGCCCGCCCGGATCAAGGGCCGCTTTCTGGTGGACGGAGCCCTGGTCGATCCCGTTCCCGTCGGCGTGGCGCGGGCGATGGGCGCCGATGTCGTCATCGCGCTGGATCTCGCCGGCGGATTGCCTTCCCGGAAGAAGAGAGACCAATGCACGATAGAGACGCCGGCGCAATTCTCGTCGGTCAATCTCGACCACAACCGGCCCAGTGAGATCACGGCCGCAGTAAAACAGCTGGCAATCGAAACAGCGCCGACAACGGCAGTCCTGGCCGCTCAAAATGAAACTGCCCCGCCGGCGGCCAAAAGCGAGCTCCTTCAGAAGCTCTCGGATTTTTATGCCAGCGCCGAAAACAGCTTCCGGTCCAAGATCAACGAACTTTTTCAAAGAGAATCGGATATGCCGGATATTCTGGAAACGGTGATGTCTTCCATCGACATCATGCAGGGGCGCATCACCCGGATCAACCTCGCCGTCGACCCGCCGGATATCCTGATTCAGCCGCGGCTGCGCGAACTCAAGATGATGGATTTCGACCAGGTGGAGCACGTGATCGAAGAAGGATATATCGGCGTCAAGGAGAATATCGAAGATATCCGGGCGCTCCTCGAACCGCGCTACCGTGCGTGACGCGAGAAGGGGGTTATGTCTCGAAAGTGACTGTGTACGGGTTTGTAATACGGTTTATAATTAAGGACCTGAAATATCATGACACATCCGCATGAACACCCGCCGGTCGATCATACCCGAATCTTTGCGATAGGTATCCTGCTGAACGTCGTCTTTGTGGTGGCCGAGGTGGTGTTCGGCATCCTGGCCGGGTCGATGGCGCTTCTGGCCGATGCCGGGCACAACCTGAGCGATGTGCTGGGGCTTTTGCTCGCCTGGGGGGCCGACCGTCTGAGCCGGCGCCGGCCGACCCATCGCCGCACCTACGGATGGAAAAGCTCCACGATCATGGCGGCACTTTTGAACGCGGTGATCCTGTTGACGGCGGTTGGCGGCATTATCCTGGAATCGATCCAGAGGCTCTCCCGGCCCGGGGCCGTGGCCGGAAAAACCGTTATCATCGTCGCGGCGGGGGGGGTTCTGATCAATACCCTTACCGCGCTGCTCTTCATGTCGGAGCGCAAGCGCGACCTGAACATCCGCGGCGCCTTTCTTCACATGGCCGCCGACGCCCTGGTATCGATCGGGGTGGTCGCGAGCGGCATCGTCATCATGACGACGGGCCGGACATGGATCGATCCGGCGGTAAGCCTTGTCATCGCCGTGGTCATCCTGGCGGGCACATGGGGCCTTTTGAAAGAATCCGTCAATCTGGCCATGCATTCCGTGCCCGCGGGAATCGACGCCCGCGCGGTAACCGATTACCTGGCGAGCCTTCCCGGCACCGAGGCCGTCCATGATGTTCATATCTGGGCGATGAGCACCCGTGAAACCGCGCTCACAGCCCACATCGTAAAGCCGGACGCCGAAGACGACGACCGATTCCTGCACGATGCCGCCAACGGTCTGTTCGAACAATTCAATATCGATCACGTAACGATCCAGCTCGAACGCCGCAATTTCTCCCTGCAGTGTGGAGAAACCTGTGCCGGCGCAAAAAACGGCGACGATTTTTCTGACGGCACAGATCAGCATCGCGGCGCATGAAAACCGCCGGGAATGCCTTGCGGAGAAAGAACAATCTGCCACAACTGGTTCCGCCGGGCCCGGAATGATCCGGCCGAGGCCAGGAGATAATAGCGCCACATCCGGCGAAACGCCATATCATATCTGCCCTTCAAGGCTTCCCATCCGTCTTCGAATCTCCGGTGCCATGCAAGAAGCGTTTTTTCATAATCCGGCCCGAAATTCTGCCAGTCCTCCATGACAAAAACCCCCTCGATCGCACGGGCGATCTGGGCGGGGCCCGGCAGCATGGAATTGGGGAAGATATACTTGCCGATCCACGGATCGATCCGGTTGGCCGTTTGGTTTCTGCCGATCGTCTGGAGCAGGAACAGGCCGTCGGGCTTCAGGAGCTTCCGAACAACCTTCATGTACGTGCCGTAATTTTTATAGCCGACATGTTCAAACATCCCTATCGACACCACCCGGTCGTAGGAACCCTCCACAGTGCGATAATCCGCCAGCCGAATATCGACCGGCAGCCCGCGGCAAAGTTCGCGGCCGGCATGGGCCTGCTCCCGTGAAACCGTGATGCCGTCCACCCGGACCCCATAGCGCTCCGCGGCAAACCGGGCCAAGCCGCCCCACCCGCAGCCGATATCGAGCAGCCGCATCCCCGGGCGGAGATCCAGTTTCCGGAAAATCAGATCGAGTTTGGCTTCCTGGGCTTCATCGAGCGTTTCAGCATTTGACCACAAGGCGCAGCTGTAAATCATGTGCTTGTCCAACATATGGTGAAACAGGTCGTTGCCGATATCATAGTGACGCTTTCCAATCTGATACGCCCGGCTCTTTTTCTGGAGATTGAAGAGTCTTGCCTTCAGAAACTCCCTGAAGGATTTCCACGTCATAACGGCCTCATCCAGCCGCGACCGCAGAATACGGTTGAAAAATTCATCCAGCAGCGGACATTCCCACCAGCCTTCCACATAGGCGTCGCCCAGGCCGATGGAACCTTCCGCAAGCAGACGCGGATAGAAATTGTCATTAAGAACGCGCATATCCCACGGCGCATCTCCGTCGATGCGGATATCCGCCGCCGCCATCACCCTTCTCACCTTTTCTCTTAACGATTCGCTGCACATCTCTTGCCTCCGACAGTATTCATTTACATCATAAAATCCTGCGGGAAAGCCGTTCCCCCTCCTGCCGTCAGGGCCTCCGGCCCCTTTTTCCGTCTACCTACACAGCCTCTCCGGTGAAAGGTATGGGATGAACCATGTAAAGGATCGGGAAAAAAACCTGTATTTTTGGAGGCGCGATGTCGGCCGACAAGGAAGCCGGGAACCCCGCACCGGGCGCCATCCGCCGAGACGAGTGCCCGCCGCCCCGGGGACGACTGTAGAAACAGGGGATCGTATCAAGCGTTGTGATCGGAAAGAAGGCATGCCATCATCGAGGCGAATAAATACACATTCACCCCTATTAACAGCCGAAGGGAAATATCTTATACATGATCAACATCGTTATATACTTGGTGATATCTTCTTGACGAAAGGTGTAAAATTTTTAAGGAGGACATGCATGAAACCCATCCACACTTTTCTACAACATTTCTTCCGAAAGCATTCCTCCACCTTCTGCAATCACAAGAAACTCATCCTCCTTCCCGACCGCAGATATCGGCTGCGGTGCCGCCGTTGCCATCGCCTGCTGCCGCCGGAAACAGCCGAGACCGCCTGCTGCCCCGGCTGTTTCGAAAACGATGGCCTAAAGAGATACGATTTCTCGGAAACCAACATCATCGATGTCTCTTTTGCCCTCTATCAGTGCGAAGACTGCGGCCTCATGATTCATCGCGGATAAAAAAACCTGTCGGCGCCATGTCTTCCATGCCGCGACCGGAATAATGCCGGAATAATGATTGATCGCACAGCCGGGATATGCTACCAATTTTCGAGAAATAAACGCTATATCAAGCCTACGGAGGGCTGCCGCACCCCACCAAGAGCACAGCATCCGAGTGAAGGGCATTTCATCCGATGAAAAAAATTCTGAAACGCGTCATTCCCGCTCTCATCGCCATCGGGCTGATTGCCGCAGCGCTCTGGTATTGGGTTTTCAAAGAGGAGCCCCAGAAAAAAGATAAAATCGTCATCTACGGCAACATCGACATCCGGCAGGTCGACCTGGCCTTCAACGGCAGTGAGCGGATCGCAGACATCCGGGTCGAGGAGGGTCAGACGGTCCAAAAAGGCGAGCTTCTGGCGGAGCTCGACACCCGCAAACTCGAACTCGCCGTCGAACGGAGCGCCGCCCGTAAGGAAGCCCAGGCGCAAACCGTCGAAAAGCTCCGGGCGGGAACCCGCAGCGAGGAAATTCAACAGACGCGGGCCGAGGTCGAAGCCGTCCGCCGGCAGGCGGAGAATGCCCGCCGCACCTACGAGCGGCTACGCCCCTTGGCGGCCGAAAACCTGGCGTCCCAGGACCGGGTCGACGCGGCCAAGGCCAAGGCCGATACTGAAGCGGCCAATCTCGAAGCCGCCATCGAACGGCTGAACGTGGCCGAACGGGGGCCCCGCAAAGAGGATATCGCCGGCGCCAAGGCGACGCTCGACGTGCTGTCGGCCGAGCTGGACATCGCCCGCCGGACCCTTGCGGACGCAAGGCTCTATGCCTCTGCCGACGGCATCATCCGAAACCGCATCCTGGAACCAGGCGACATGGCATCCCCGGGACGTCCCGTGCTGACCCTCGCGTTGACCGATCCCATCTGGGTGCGGGCCTATATATCCGAAACCGATCTCGGTAGAATTCACCCGGGCATGGCCGCCGTGGTCAAGAGCGACAGCTTCCCGGACAAGAGCTATGCGGCATGGATCGGGTATATCTCCCCCACCGCCGAATTCACGCCCAAAACCGTCGAGACGACCGATGTGAGGACCCATCTCGTCTATCAGGTCAGGGTTTTTGTCTGCAATCCCGAAAACCAGCTTCGCCTGGGGATGCCCGTCACCGTCGTCATTCCGCTCGATGCCTCTGCGGACAACCGGGAAAACAGGCCCCCGCCCTGTCCGCAACAACACGGCAACGGCAATCAGGGCGGCCAGTGATGCCGGACGCCGGTCCGCCCGGCGAAAGCGGCGCTGTTGGAGACGGACGCTCGTCCGAACATGAGAATGGCGGCACCGGCGTTGTCATTTCCACCGAAAATATTCGAAAAACCTTCATGGCGGAAAAAAAACGTATCACGGCGATCGATGATATCTCCGTCGAGGTGCGTGAAGGCATCGTGACGGGCCTCATCGGTCCGGACGGCGCCGGCAAGACGACCTTCATGAGAATGGCCGCAGGGCTTCTTGCGGCCGACAGCGGCCGGATGACGGTCTCGGGCATCGACATCGCGGAAGACCCGTTGGCCGTTCAGGATCTTCTCGGGTACATGCCCCAGCAGTTCGGCCTTTACGAAGACCTGAGCGTTCAGGAGAATCTCGATCTCTATGCCGACCTCCAGGGGGTCGCCCGGAATGCGCGCCGGGACACATATGCCGAACTGATGAAGATGACCCGGCTGGACGATTTTACCGACCGTTTGGCCGGCCGGCTCTCCGGCGGCATGAAACAGAAGCTGGGACTTGCCTGCACCCTTGTCCGGTCGCCGCGCCTGCTGATCCTGGACGAACCCACGGTCGGCGTCGATCCGGTCTCCCGGCGGGAGCTGTGGGCCATCGTTTCCCGGCTGGTCGACGAAGAGGGCATCAGCGTCCTGTTGAGCACCGCTTATCTGGACGAGGCGGAACGGTGTGACGAGGTGGTGATCCTCCACGAAGGAAAGGTGCTCGACGCCGGAAAACCCGCGGAATTCAGCCGACGGCTTACAGGACAAACCTTTCTGGTCAAGATTCCGCCGGCACGGAAGCGGGAGGTTCAAACGGATCTGACCGGACGGGACCATGTGATTGACACGGTGATCCAGGGGGACGCGGTCCGGCTGGTCATCGCCGGGGATCCAGCGGCCGGCGCCGGATCGCGACCGTCGTCGGGGGAAAACAAAGACGCTGGAACACCTCCTGCGGTGGATCCGGAGTCTTTCATTCAAGGCATCCCCGACGCCGCCGTCACCCCGGTGCCGCCCCGGTTCGAAGACAGCTACATCGCCATGCTGAAAAAAACAGGAACCGGCGCCGACACCCCCCGCATGGACCTCAAGCAGCAAAACGGCGCAGGCGATGAAACGCCGGTGATCCAGGTCGACCACCTCGAGCGCCGCTTCGGAGACTTTTACGCCGTCCGGGATGTGAGCTTCGCGGTCGACCGGGGGGAGGTCTTCGGTCTTCTGGGCGCCAACGGCGCCGGCAAGACCACCACCTTCCGCATGCTCTGCGGACTTTTGCCGGCCAGCGGCGGCGACATGCGGGTGGCCGGCCTGGACCTGCGCCGGGCCGCGGCCCGGGCCCGATCGAGGATCGGCTACATGGCCCAGAAATTTTCCCTCTACCGCAACCTGAGCGTGCTCCAGAACCTCCGGTTTTTCAGCAGCGCCTACAACCTCCGGAACCGGAACCGGCAGCGGCGGATCGGGTGGGCCCTCGACCAGTTCGACCTGGCGGAGGTCAAGGATGCGACCAGCGGCCAGCTTCCCCTGGGCTACAAGCAGCGGCTCGCCCTGGCCTGCGCACTCATGCACGAACCGGACATCCTGTTCCTCGACGAGCCGACCTCGGGAGTCGACCCGATGGCTCGCCGGGAGTTCTGGTCGCATATCAACGCCCTTGCCCAAAGCGGGGTCACCCTGCTCGTGACGACCCATTTCATGGAAGAGGCCGAATACTGCGACCGGCTGGCCATCATGGTGGCCGGCCGAATCCTGGCCCTCGGCACACCCACCGAGATCAAGGCGCGTGCCGCGGACCTTCGCGACACCCCGGCGGAAACCCTCGAAGAAGCGTTTATCGCACTCATCGAAAACGCCGGGGAGCAGCAGGAATGACGGCCGCGGAAAAACGTAACCCAAAAAAACGTAAAATGATCGGCATGATGCGCCTGCGGGGGATGATCCGGAAGGAGTTTCTCCAGATCCGGCGCGATCCCAGCAGCATCGCCATCGCTTTCGTGCTGCCGGTGTTTCTGCTCCTGCTCCACGGCTACGGGGTATCGCTCGATGCAACCAACGTCCCGCTGGCCTTTGTCGCGGAGACACCGAGCGCGGAAGCCGTCTCTTTAGGCAACGCTTTTTCCGGATCGCCCTATTTCGACGTCCGGAAATTTCTGACCATGCGGGATGCCGTCACGGCGTTGACGACCCACCAGGTCAACGGCATCGTCCGGGTGCGGGAAAATTTCGAGGGCTTCTTCGATCAAACGCAGTCCCTGAATGCAGCTGAAAGCTCCGAGCGCGCGGTTCCCATCCAGCTCATCCTGAACGGCGTCGACGCCAACACGGCCCGGCTGGTCTCCGGCTATGCCGAAGGGGTGTGGAACATCTGGCTCGAAAACCAGGCCCGCCAGGCAGGCCGCGAGATCCGGCCCCCGGTGGTCCTGATCAGCCGGATCTGGTACAACAGCGAAATGCGAAGCCGCAATTTCCTTGTTCCCGGATTGATCGCCGTCAACATGACCCTCATCGGAGCGCTCCTGACCGCCATGGTCATGGCCCGGGAATGGGAGCGGGGAACCATGGAAGCCCTCATGGTGACGCCCGTATCCATCATGGAGATTCTCATCGGCAAACTGATTCCCTATTTTGTCATGGGCATGGGCGGCATGGCCATCTCGGTGGGCATGGCGGTGTGGGTGTTCGCCGTGCCCCTGCGGGGCTCGCTCTGGACGCTGACCCTCGCGGCCTCGGTTTTTCTGCTGGTGTCGCTGGGCATCGGCCTGCTCATTTCCATCCTTGCGAAGAACCAGTTTGTCGCCGGGCAGATCGCCATCATCGTGACCTTCCTGCCGGCGTTTCTCCTCTCGGGCTATCTCTTCGATATCGCCAGCATGCCCCGGCCGGTGCAGATCATCACCCATGCCATCGGCGCGCGCTATTTCATCGCCATTCTGCAGACGCTCTTCCTGGCCGGAGACGTGTGGGCGGTCATCGGACCGAACCTGGCGGCGCTTGCCGTCATGGCGGTCTTGTTTTTAGGCCTCTGCGGCCTGAAATCCAAAAAGCGTCTGGAATAGACGCAAAAAAAGGGAAGCATGTTTCACCGTATTGTCGCTCTCGTCATCAAGGAATTCCTGGCGATTTTCCGGGACAAGCGCAGCCGGCTGACCGTGATCGTGCCGCCGTTGGTCCAGCTCTTCGTCTTCAGCTATGCCGCCACCTTTGACCTCGAAAAGGTGCCCTACGCGATATATAATGAAGACCCGGGCGCATTCTCGCGGGAGTTTGTCGCGCACCTCGATGGATCGCCCAATTTCAGGAAGATGGCGGAGATTGAACGGGAAGCCCGGATCGCGCCTCTGGTCGACAGCCGGACGGCCCTTGTCGTGATTCATCTGGACAGCCGCTTCAGCCGGAACATTCTGTCCGGCCGACCGGGGAAGATCCAGGTCATCGTCGACGGCCGCAATTCCAACACGGCCATGGTCGCCCTCAACTACATCCGGGCGATCGTGACGGCCTACAGCCGGGATCTCGTCCAGGCCGGCTACGGAGCGGGATTTCCCGCCGTTCTCGAAACCCGCGCATGGTACAACCCCAATCTGGAGAGCCGCTGGTTCATCGTGCCGGGCATCCTGGGCGTCATCACCCTGCTCGTCACCCTTCTCACGACCGCCCTGTCGGTGGCCCGGGAGCGGGAGCACGGCACCTTCGACCAGCTTCTGGTCACCCCCCTGCGGCCGGTCGAGATCCTCATCGGGAAATCGCTGCCGGGACTGATCATCGGCCTGGCGGAGGGGACGGCCTGCCTGTTCGTCGCCGTTCTCTGGTTCAAGGTGCCGCTCCGGGGAAACCTCTTCATGCTCTACGGCGGACTCGGCCTCTTTCTGCTATCGGCCGTCGGGGTGGGCCTGCTGATTTCATCGCTGTCGGTCACCCAGCAGCAGGGGCTTTTAGGGGTATTTCTCTTCATGGTGCCGGCCATCATTCTCTCCGGCTTCACCACCCCCATCGGCAACATGCCGGTGCCGGTTCAGCATTTCACCCTCCTGAATCCGGTGCGTTACTTCATGGTGGTGTTGCGGGGCGTGTTTCTGGAAAACGCGCCGCCGTCCGTCTTTTTCGCCCAGTTCTGGCCCATGGCCGTCATCGCCGCAACAACCCTGACCCTGGCCGGATGGCTGTTCCGGCACAGGATCAACTGACCCGAAGGGAGGCCCGGATTGGTCACCTATGCAGGAAAAGAAAATTCCCTAGCCGCACCCCGCCCCCGGGCGCGCAGCAGGCGCCGCATGCTCTTTCCGGCAATGCTGCCGGCCGTTCTGCTCGTTGCGTTTCTCTGCGGCCCGGCCGCTGCCGAAGAGGCGGTACTGGGGCTTCGCGAAGCCATGGCCCGCGGCATCGGCCAAAATCTCGACCTCGGCATGTCGCGCCTCGACATCCCGATCCGCCGTCAGGAGGTCATCGCGGGCGAAGCCGCGTTCGATCCGGCCGTCGAGGCGTCCCTTTCCGCCGCCGATCGGAAGCTGCTCACCGGCCTCATCCTTTATGATGACGAATATCAGCTCAGCCGGAGCGTCGGCGCCGGCGCCGGCGTGTTGAAACGGTTCGAAACCGGCCTCAACTCCCGTCTATCCTTTGAAACCCAGCGGATGGAAGACAACTCCATCGCCGACAATCTCAACCCGAAATACCGCAACATCATCGTCTTGCAGCTGACCCAGCCCCTGCTGCGGGATTTCGGCGCGGACGTCAACACGGCAGCCATCCGCGTATCGAAAAACGAGGTCAAACGGGCGGTGGCGGGATACATGAACCGCGCCCAGTCCCTGGGCGGCGCAATCGAACGGACCTACCTCGACCTGGCCGGCGCCGCGGATGTTTTGAAGTTTCGCATCCTCTCCCGGAAACTGGCGGCAGAACTCCTTGCCGGCAACCGCCGGAGGCTCGACCGGGGCATGATCTCCGTCACCGAGGTCGATGAGGCCGAAACGGCGGTCGTCGACCGGAACGAGGCGGTCATTCAGGCGCGGCAGCGGCTGGAAACGGTGTCCAATCAGCTGAAGGACCTGATGGAGGTTGGTCCGGCCGACCCCCTCTATGACCGGGAGATCCGAACGCCCGGCATCCCCGTCGCCGTTCTGCCGCGGCCTGAAAAGCAGGCGGCCGTCGACATCGCCCTCGGCTCGCGGCCCGACCTGAAAAGCATGGAACTCGCCCGGGACAGCCAGGAAATCATGACCGCGTATTACCGGAACCAGAAAAAGCCCCGGATGGACCTTGTCGCCTCGGCCGGCGTCAACGGCCTTTCGGGCGACAGCCGGCCGGTGACGATCTTCGGCGGCCCGCGCACCTCCCCCCTGACAGGCGATTACGGGGATGCCTACGGCAGCATGGTCGACGACGGCGGCTACCAACTCTCGGCGGAGCTGCGGTTCCGCTATCCCATCGGCAACCGGAAGGCCAGGGCCGGTTTCCGGAAAAGCCGTTTGGAAGAGCGCAAGATCGAATTTCTGATCGACCGGACGAAACACCGCATCGAAACCGAGATCAAGAACGCCCTGGTGGCCGTGGACCGCAGCCTGGAGCGGGTCCGGGCCGGAGAAAGGTTTGTCCGCCTTGCCGAAAAAACACTGGCGCAGGAGACGGACCGCCTGAAAAGCGGCCTTTCAGACACCTTTCGCGTGCTCGACTACCAGGAGAAGCTCGTCGCCGCCCGCATCCGCTACATCATGGCCATGATCGACTACAGAAAAGGCCTGGCGCAGCTCCACCAGGCGATGGGGACCAACCTCGACCGCTACGATATCCTGGTGTCCGTCGACGCGGAAGCCATCGGCGCCATAGAGAACCGAGAGCCATGACGGAAGACAAAAAGCTGCGTCAAAACAACGGTTTCCGTTTTTCGACGAACGCGGTCATCGCCTCCGTCAGATCGTCGGAAGGGATGATGCCGGCGCTCACCGCGGCGACATACGCCAGGCCGTCTTCGGTGGATTTGCCGATGCTGAAATTGAGAACGTCCTTGGCGGCCTGAACCGCGAGCGGCGAATTTTCCGCGATCTCCACGGCCATCCGGCCGGCCCCCGCAAACAGGTCCGCCGGGGTGTCAAAGACCCGGTTGACGAGGAGGATCGCGCGGGCGGCCTGGGCATCGATGAACCGGGCCGTGAAGGCCAGCTCCCGGGCGATGCCCTGCCCGACGATTCGGGGCAGGCGCTGCAGGACGCCCACGTCGGCGACAAAGCCAACGGCCGCCTCCCGGAGCGAAAAGACCGCGTTCCGGGAGCAGAGGCGGATGTCGCAGGCCGTCGCCATGTCGAGCCCGGCGCCGATGCAGTGGCCGTGGATGGCGGCAATCACCGGCTTGCGGCAGCGCTCGATGCAGGTCATCGCCGCCTGGAGCGCCCGGATTCTGGGGATCAGCCGCCACTTGACCGCCCCCTTTTGTGCCGGATCCGCCAATTCGGGAAGGGCGGGCATCATGCCGGCAAGATCGATCCCGGCGGAAAAGCTGTCGCCTTTTCCGGCCAGGACGACCACGCGAATCTCCTCGTCCTGGTCCAGATCCTCGAAAATGGCCGGCGGCTCCCGCCAGGCCGGGGGATTCATGGCGTTCTTCTTCTCCGGCCGGTTGAGATAGACCCAGGCCACCGGCGGCGTTTTCTCGACAAGATAAAAAGAGCTCATGGCGTCATTTTCCTTTCAAGGTGACCGCGCGCCCTCGAAACGCACGGGGTGGACGATGTTTGCCTGCATTCTATCCCGGGTGAGGCATCCGGTCAAAAAAAACCGACGATAACATTTGCATCCTTTGCTTTCAGGTGATATCCGGTTTCCTTCCGCTTCTCATGACGGGAGCTGGTAATGGGAAGGGGCGCCCGATATTGACACCCCATCCAATTTAACGTAGAAGCAAAAAAATGAAACTCATCATACTGGCGACGACATTTCTCCCAAAGGTTAGCGCATGATTCTGGTCACGGGCGGCGCCGGGTTTATCGGTGCGAATTTCGTGTTGGACTGGCTTGCCGAAACCGATGAGCCGATTGTCAACCTCGACAAGCTCACCTATGCCGGCAACCTGGAAAACCTTTCATCCTTGGCCGGCGACGATCGGCACATTTTCGTGCAGGGCGATATCGGCGAATGCGAACAGATCGGCCGCCTGCTGAACCGATATCAGCCGCGCGCCATCGTCAATTTCGCCGCCGAATCCCATGTCGACCGGTCGATCCACGGTCCGGAAGACTTCATCCAGACCAACGTCGTCGGCACCTTCCGCCTGCTGGAAGCCGTGCGCGCCTACTGGGAAAACGTAACCGGCGCCGGCCGCGGAAACTTTCGTTTTCTGCACGTCTCCACCGACGAGGTCTACGGATCACTGCCCGCCGGCGCCCCGGCCTTCAGCGAAAGCCATCGCTACGAACCGAACAGCCCCTATTCGGCGACCAAGGCCGCCAGTGACCATCTCGTGCGCGCCTATCACCATACCTACGGGCTGCCGGTGCTGACGACCAACTGCTCCAATAATTACGGGCCGTATCAATTTCCGGAAAAGCTCATCCCGCTCATGATCATCAACGCGCTGGCCGACAAGCCGCTGCCGGTATACGGCGACGGCCGGCAGGTTCGCGACTGGCTCTATGTCGCAGACCATTGCCGCGGCATCCGGCAGGTGCTGGCGGCGGGAATCCCCGGAGAGATCTACAATATCGGCGGATGGAACGAAAAAGCCAATATCGACATCGTGGACATCGTCTGTGGCCTGCTCGACGAACTGCGCCCCCGACAGGACGGCCTGCGCTACGCCGAACAGATCACCTTTGTCACCGACCGCCCGGGACACGACCGGCGCTACGCCATCGATGCGCGAAAAATCGAGCGGGAACTCGGCTGGACACCACGCGAGACCTTTGCATCGGGCATCCGCAAAACGGTGCTCTGGTATTTAGGCCATGCGGCGTGGGTCGAGCGTGTCAATTCCGGAGCGTACCGGGCGTGGGTTGAAAAAAATTACGCGGAGCGAATCTGATGAAATTACTTCTTTTTGGAAAAGACGGCCAGCTCGGCTGGGAGCTTCAGCGCAGCCTGGCGCCGATCGGCGAGATCATCGCTCTGGACTTCGACAGCCGGGAGGCCTGCGGCGATTTTACCGATCTCGACGGCATCGTTCGGACCGTTCGGGAAATCCGGCCGGACGTGATCGTCAACGCCGCCGCCCACACGGCGGTCGACAAGGCCGAAAGCGAGCCTGAGCTCGCCCGGACCATCAATGCCGCGGCACCCGGGATGCTGTCCGTCGAGGCCCGAAAAATGGACGCATGGCTCATCCATTATTCCACCGATTATGTTTTTGACGGCGAAGGCGACACGCCCTGGGTGGAAACCGATCCCACCGGCCCCTTGAACGTTTACGGGCAAAGCAAGCTGGAAGGAGAAGCGGCTGTCCGGGCGAGCGGCTGCCGGCACCTGCTCTTCCGGACGAGCTGGGTCTACGGCACGCGGGGCGCCAATTTCGCCAAAACCATCCTCCGCCTGGCACGGGAGCGCGACGCCCTGACCGTGATCGACGACCAGACCGGCGCCCCCACCGGCGCCGAGCTGCTGGCCGATGTGAGCGCGCATGCCATTCGAACGGTTCTGAAACAGCCGGAGCTGGGCGGTCTTTACCACCTCGCGGCCGGCGGCTGGACGACATGGCACGGCTATGCCGCGTTCATCATCGACGTTGCCCGCCGGGCCGGCATGGAACTGAGGGTCTCCCCCGACGCCGTCCGGCCGGTGCCGACCTCTGATTTCCCGCTGCCCGCACGGCGCCCCCATAATTCGCGTCTCGACACCACAAAACTGCGTGCCGCTTTCGGCCTGAACCTGCCCCACTGGGAGCAGGGCGCGGCGCGCATGCTTTCTGAAATCCTAGAGAAATGATCATGACCCAACGCAAAGGCATCATCTTGGCCGGCGGCTCCGGCACGCGGCTCTATCCGATCACCCTGACGATTTCAAAACAATTGCTGCCGGTATACGACAAGCCGATGATCTATTACCCGCTCAGCACCCTGATGCTGGCGGGCATCCGTGATATTCTGATCATCTCGACCCCCCAGGACACCCCGCGCTTCAGGGATATGATCGGCGACGGCGCGAAATGGGGCATCAATGTGTGCTATGCGGTCCAGCCCTCCCCTGACGGCCTGGCCCAGGCGTTTACCATCGGACGCGATTTTATCGGCGGCGACCCCTCCGCTCTCATTCTGGGCGACAATATTTTTTATGGCCACGACCTGGCCCTGAAGCTGGAACAGGCGGCCGGACAAATGGAGGGCGCGACCGTTTTCGCCTATCACGTTCACGATCCCGAGCGCTACGGCGTGATTGAATACGACGCCGATTTCCATGTCCTCTCGATCGAGGAAAAGCCCCAAAAACCGCGCTCCAACTACGCCGTCACCGGCCTCTATTTCTACGACAACGCGGTCATCGACATCGCCTCCGACCTGAAGCCCTCCGCCCGGGGGGAGCTGGAGATCACGGATGTCAACCGCATCTATCTGGAGCGCGGCCGTCTCAACGTCCAGATCATGGGCCGGGGGTATGCGTGGCTCGACACCGGCACGCATGAAACCCTGCAGGAGGCGTCGGCCTTCATTGCCACCCTGCAGAAGCGGCAGGGACTGATGGTGTCGTGCCCCGAGGAGATCGCGTGGCGCAAGGGCTGGATCGACGCCGAGCAAATCGAGAAACTGGCGCACACCCTCGCCAAGAACGGCTACGGCCAATACCTGCTCAATCTCTTGAAAAAAGGAGTTGCAGCGTGAAGGTGACCGCCGCGGATATCCCCGATGTTCTCATCATCGAACCCAAGGTGTTTGGCGATTCCCGCGGGTTTTTTTTTGAAAGCTTCAACCAAAAAGCCTTCAACGAGGCCGCGGGCCTTGCGCCGACATTCGTGCAGGACAACCACAGCCGCTCCACCCGGGGAGTATTGCGCGGGCTGCACTACCAGATCGAGCGTCCCCAGGGCAAACTGGTGCGCGTCGTCCGCGGCGCCGTGTTCGATGTGGCGGTCGACATTCGCCGGTCCTCCCCCACCTTCGGCCGGTGGACCGGGGCCGAGCTGAGCGAAGAGAATCACCGCCAGATGTGGGTGCCGCCCGGTTTTGCCCACGGATTCGTGGTGCTGAGCGACAGCGCCGATTTTCTCTATAAGACCACCGATTACTGGGCCGCCGAACACGAACGCTGCATCGCCTGGAACGATGCCGCCATCGGGATCAAATGGCCGATCGGAGACGCACCGCAGCTCTCCGCCAAAGATCGGGCGGGCGTTCCTCTTGCCCAGGCCGAGACATACGGCTGAGCCCTCCAGCCTGAAATCTCCTTCCCGTCACACGACAATCTTCCAGCAGCGGTGGATGGTCTTGCGTTTGCTCGCGTAGTCTTCGGGGATGGTGCGGGCGGTGATCTCGTCGATATGGGCGGACGTAAGGGCGTCCATGCGCGGTTCGAAGTTCTGATGGTTGGTCGAGAAGAAGATCACCCCGCCCTTGCGCATCAGCCGGATGACCGCAGTCAACAGCGCCGGATGATCGGCCGAGACATCGAAGGAGCCGACAATGTTCTGCCGGCCGTCCCGGCGCGTTGAAAAAGAGGGCGGATCGACCACGGCGAGGTCGAAGCTCTCACCGCGCCCGGCGGCCTCGGCGAAAAAATCGAACGTATCGGCCTGAACCAGCGTGTTTTCCTTCATGGAAATGCCATTGAGCGCCATGTTCTCCCGGGCCCAGACGACGGCGGTTCTCGAACGATCGACCGACACGGTCCGTCTGGCGCCGCCTTTGGCCGCATAGCAGGAGAAGGTTCCGGTATAGCAGTAGAGGTTCAGAAAATCCCTGTCCGCGGCCATTTCCCTCACCATGCGGCGCGTGTTCCGGTGGTCCGCGAACAGGCCGGTATCGACATAATCGTTCAAGTTGACATAAAAAGACAAATCCCCCTCCGACACGACCATTTTCTCGTCTCTATGCGCCAGGCGTTCATATCTGATGCCGTCTCCTCCGCCGGTAAACCGCTGTTTGAGATGGAGCTTTTCAGGCGGTATCCCAAGGGCGTTTGCCGCGGCGGCGCCCATGTCGGGCAGCCATTCAGGGACGGACTGCCGCCGCATGTATTCGGCAACCACGAGATGACCGGCATACCAGTCGACGGCGGCGCGGATCTCGGGAATATCCCCATCATAGAGCCTGAAAACATCGATATTCCGCCGCTCGAATCGCCGGTGCAGGTGGGCAAACCGTTTTTTCACCCGATTGGCGAGCATGTCGGCCTGATGTCGATAATCCTGGATGATGTGTTGATCGACCATTATAAAATATCTCCCTCGCTGAAAAACATGCTTGACAAATAGGATTCATTCCTATTTAGTAACACCATGAATAAAGAGAGTCCAGTGGGTGATCACGGCGTCGCTGAAAAGATCGAGGATTGTATCGAGATCTTCCACCGCCATCAACTGAAAATCACGCCGCAGCGCGTGGCCATCTATCGTGAGCTTCTGCAGTCGGACACGCATCCATCGGCCGACAGCCTGTACCAGACGGTGAAAAAAGAATATCCCAATATTTCTTTTGACACCGTCAACCGTACGCTTCTGACATTTGTCAGCATCGGCCTTGCGACCATCGTCGAAATCTTCGGCGGCCCCAAACGGTTCGACCCGACGGTAACGGATCATCATCACCTGCATTGCATCCAGTGCGGCAAAATCACGGATTTCCATCACAGCGATTTCGATTGCATGGACGACCCGGAGGATGTCCCCGACAACTTCCGCATTATCGGCAAGCGCATTGTCCTGAAGGGAATCTGCAACGCATGCAGTCGGAAAAACCCGTGATCATATAGACAGAACACATGAGACACAACCCAACAACAGAAAGGAAACAAGGAATGAGCAAGACAAAGGAAAATCTGCAGGCCGCTTTCGCAGGAGAGTCCCAAGCCCGGAACAAATACACCTTCTTTGCCGAAGTCGCCCGGGAGGAAGGCTATCATTACATCGCCAAGCTGTTTGCAGAGACTGCAGACAACGAAAAACAGCATGCGCATGACCATTTGAAACTGCTTGGCGGCATCGGCAGCACCCTTGAAAACCTGAAAGAGGCCATCGGCGGCGAAGACTACGAAGTCAAGAGCATGTATCCCACCTTCGCGAAGGAAGCCGAAGAGGAAGGCGAGAAAATCGCGGCCGTCGCTTTTCAGCAGGTCGCCAAGATCGAGGCGCACCACCGGGACCGTTACAAGAAGCTCCTCGCCATGGTCGAAGCCGGCACCGTCTTCAAGCGGGAGCAGCCCATCACATGGAAATGCAGCGTCTGCGGCTACATTGTCGAAGGCACCGAACCGCCGCCCAAATGCCCCTCGTGCAAAAACCCCAGAGAATATTATGAGCCGGCATGCATGGATTTCTAGGCGATATTTCTTGACAACCGCCCGTAAATTTTCTATCAAGTTCCATTGATATACGGTCCAGGGTGCCGGAGCGCTTAAAATGGGAATCCCGTGGAAATCGGGAGTGGTCCCGCCGCTGTAATCGGGGACAAAATCCGTCTACGCCACTGTTTGCCTGAGGTAAATGGGAAGGTGCGGAAAGTAGGAAGATCCGAAAACCAGAAGACCTGCCCTGGACGTCAGCCTGTTCCTCTTTACGATGAATAGAGACGCCGGCGTCACGGAAGGGTTAAGAAAGCTGGGTGCAGCCCTTCAAACCATATGGGTTTGAAGGGCTTTTTTATTGCCGGAGCAGAGCGACAACATGATGCCGGCAGAGCGCGGACACCCGACAAAACGGCAATTTTACCCTGTGCCGTGAAAAAGGCTGGTTGAAACACCATGACAACAGACCAAGGAAAATTGTACGGCATCGGCGTCGGCCCCGGGGATCCTGAACTGATCCCCCTCAAGGCGGTGCGGATCTTAGGCCGGGTGGATATGGTTTTTGCCGCCTCCTCCTCCAAAAACACCTACAGTCTGGCCGTCGACATCGCCAAGAACCATATTCCCTCCGGCACGCCGATCATCAAGCTTCCTTTTCCCATGACGAAAGACACGTCCGAAACACAGAGCGCCTGGCGGGAAAACGCCCGCACCATCATCTCCCATGTGGACGCGGGAAAACAGGCTGCGTTCATCACCCTGGGAGATCCCATGACCTATTCCACCTACGGGTATGTCCTCAAAAACATTCTGGCGTTGAGACCCGATCTCCCTGTTGAAACCGTGCCGGGAATCACCTCCTACCAGGCCTGCGCCTCCCGCCTCAACACCCCGCTGGTCGAAGGGGAGGAGTCGCTTCTCATCACCTCGGGCGTCAACGGCGGCGACCGGCTGCGGAATGCCTCGCCGAAACCCGAAAACATCGTTTTTTTGAAGGCTTACCGGAACGCCGCCGATATCTCCCTTGCTCTCGAGGAAAACAACATGGCCGAAAACAGCATCGGAATCAGCTGCTGCAGCCTGCCGCAGGAGGAGATTATCCGCGACATCAAGACCTTCAGGGACCGGAAACCAGGGTACTGGACCATCATCATCGCCAAGCAAAATCCCTGATATGAGATGACGCCGGCAGGCGGGTGCTTACCAGACCTCGGGATACCCGATATCCACGAACGCACGTTCCATCTTCTGCTTATGATTCCGCTCCATGGCGGCAAGCTCGCGGAAGATCTCTTTCTGCTTGGGATCGGTGCAGCCGTCGGCGAGATCGGAATAGTGTTTCATGGCCTCTTCCTCTTTTTTCATGGCAAGCGCGAAGGCGTCGCTCGGCGTCATGTCCGGCGAGACGACCGGCTCCGCCTTGGTTTCCGCCACATGATAATCCCGCCGCTCGTTAAAAGGTAGGGTTTCCGGAATGGAGGCCTTGAATCCCTCCAGAATCTCCTGATGCTTTTTTTCTTCCCGGACAAAATCGAGAAACAGATTTTTCAAAAACGTATCCTTCATTTTGCCGGCGACATCCTGATAAAACTTCTGGGCCGCGATTTCGCTCGCGATGGCATTTTTCAAAATGGTATCGTACTCGGCTCGGTTCATGTATCCCCCCTTTCGGTATGGTGATTCAATAGATCTCCGTAGATATCCGGCGGCTATCCGGCAGATGGAACCCACAATGTCGGACAACACCGCCGTTGACTTGTGAGAAGCTAATACATGCGGAAGAGCATATCAATCTCAAATTCCGGTCGGCCGTGATCTCCCGGGATCCGCCTGTGCGTCGTTCTTCTCCGCCTCCCCCTTGATGCAGCAAATCGCGTGGTTCCATACCACGTCATGGGCATAGGCGGGAAACAGGGCCTTGAAGATCCGCCAGAAAAGCCCTGCGGCCGGGCCCCGGCCCCGCTTGAAATCGAACGCGGTGTAGATGACCAGGCGGTGGTTTCCGTCTTTCGTCGGTGTAATATCGAACAGCAACCGGCCGCGGTCGGCGAAGACCTCCTGCACCTCGAAGAGCAGGGCCTTGTCGGGGATGGACCGGACGAGGCGGACATCCATGGCGATCGGCAGATGTCTGAGACGGTAGCGGATCACCGTCCCCACCTCTCCGGGAGACCCCGAAATCCGGCGCACCGACACAAACCGTAGCTTGAGAAACCGCCGTCGGGGGTCGCCGAATTTTTTCAGCTCCGCAAAGATGGCCCGGGCGGACGCCCGGATCTTGATGGCGTACATCCGCTCCATTTCCGGAGCGGCGTCAAGGGTCACATCCAGGGAGCGGGCGATGGCGCCTCTGAAATACTCCCGTTTTTCCTTCATGATCACCGTCGGATACCGGCCGTAATCCTCCCACCGGATGCCGAAAATTGCCTCGGTCAAGAGATTCCTCACCGTTTTACCGGCGCCGACGGCAACGGAACGGACAACGGGCAGGCTCATCAGCTCGCGGAACACATCCCGGTAATCACCGGTGCCGCTGCCGATCTTCCAGAGGACGCCGCCCAGATGCCACCGCTCTTTTTCCCTGAATTTCATCTCCGTCGCAAAGGATTGATAGAGAATCCTGCTGAGAAACGGGGAGGCAAAGGCCGTGCGGATCAGGCCGAATACCAGCCGGCCGTAGCGGTTGTCGATTGCAAGCCAGGACAGAACGGGGCGATATCCCCGCCGAAGGCTCGCCTGGTCGACCCCTTCGCCGATGACGGTGCCGGCCAGGGCCTCTGCGGTAATGAATGCGGAATAGAGCCCGTCTTTATAAAGTCTTGCGCCCACGGCGTCGCCGACCATGGCGATCCGGTCGGCCACCGGCGACCTCGCCGGCCGCACCGCCATGAACGGGCTGCAGGCGCAGGCAACCGGAGGGTTTGCAAGAGGCAGGCGGGGAAGAATGGTGCGAATGTGGGGCAGAGAAAGAAAATTTTTCACGATCGCCAACGTTTCCCGGGGAAGATCGGCCCGGTCGATGCTTTTTCCAACCAGGGCCACGGTGAGATAATCGCCCTTGGGCACCAGCGCGATGTGCTCGAGCGGCAGCCGCCGGGACCCGGATTCGATGAAATAGAGCTCCCGGTCCATGTATTTCCGGAGATAATCCCGGCCCGGCGCAAGTTCGACGAGCAGGGTCCGCCGCACAGCCGGCGGCCGAAAGCGCGGCATGACCGAAAGACATGACCGGAAAAACGCGCTTTCCCGCACCGGCTGCCCCGGCCGGGGATTGATGCCTGCCGCCACCGCGACAAAATCCGATACGATTTCCATCGTCTCTTGTCGGGCCGTTTTCATCACGAGCAGCGGTTTTCCTTCGGGCGTATACCCAATTTCAGTCGCCTCGCCGGTGAAGATATCGGCGCCCTCCGCCAAGGCCTTTTCGAGCAGGAAATGGTCAAAGCCGACCGTGCCGGCCGGTCGGCCGCCGGGAAGGCTCCCGCGGAACACCGCCGTCATCCGCTGCCCTGCCGGCACCCTCAAGGGAAAATTCTTCCAGAGACCGTGAATCCAGATGTGGGTGAATTCCTCCTGAACCAAGGCGTCGGGAAGCGCCAGACCGTTGTCCGCCATCAGCGCATGGAGACGCGGCGAGATGCCGCCCGCGCAGTGATTACAGCCACGGCGCAGCCACGGCCGGCCGGCCGGATGGCGCTGCGCCTTCTTCTCGATGATCGTGACATGAATATCGCGCCCGGCCCGTCTTGCGCGCCGGAGCAGATGAACGGCGAAAAAAGCCCCGGCCGGTCCACCGCCGACGATGCAGACGCGGCTCCCGTCTTCCAGAATTTTTCTTTCCGACATCCCTTTTTGGTTGAATGGCGTAAGCAACAGCGTGATCTCCCGCCTCGTGTTCGTGTCAGGTTGCATCAGGCACGGCAGTATGGCGCCTTCTAAAACCGGATCAGCTCCGCGCGGGCGAGCCGCGCGGCGACCTCGGTTTTCCAACCCTGGAGATCGAGAGCGTCGGCCAGGGCCACGGACAGGTGTTTCGGCGCCACGCCCCGCTGCCGCCCCAGTCCGTTGAGGCAGGCCGGACAATTCGTAATGATCGCCTGATGGTCCGCCATGCCCGCGGAGAGGGCTGCCAGACTCTCCCGTTTGCGCGCCAGCATGGCGGCGGCAATGTCCGGACGGCTCAGGGCGAGGGTGCCGGCTTCGGAGCAGCAGTCCGGGACGGACACAATCCCCTCCGGCGCGATGCGGCGCAGAAGATCCTCCCCCCTGCCGTCGAGGGAATCATGACACGGGGCGTGATAGCGGCAGCGCCCGGACAATTGCACCGCAAGTCCGCGTCCCAGCGCGTAAGCGGCGGCATCGGTAATAGGAGCATCGAAAATAGCCCCGGCGCTCGTGCGGATCAGCGCTTCAAGGCAGGTGCCGCAGCTGATGACGCAGGCGTCAAAGTCGATATGGCCCAGCATCGAGCGGATCTGATTGAAGATGATGGTGTTGCGCAGCTCCTGCCGCTTGGCCGGATCCGTCCTCGCATTGGCCCGGGCCGGAAATCCGCAGCAGAGATATTTCGGCGGCAGGACCACGCGAACGCCGGTCCGCAGCAGCAGGTAAATCGATGCCAGGGCAACATCGGCGTGCAGCCGTTCCGATCCGCAGCCCGGATAGTAGAAGACGGTCGTCTCTGCCGCGTTTTCCGGTGCGACCAAAAGGGCCTGGTTCAGGTCATGGGGCGGATAGGCGGCGGGCAACGGCCTGGCGGCGATGGGCGGCACGGGGGCATACAACTGCGCGAACGGCGCTTTGGCCCGGCCGCCGTTGGCGCCGACCAGACGCGCCCCTGTCCGTTGCAGCGCACCCCCCCATTGAAAAAGCGTCCGGCGGACCAGGGCGTTGGCCGGCGTCGATCGTGAAGCGAGATAGTGCAGGACGATCCGTGTCGGCAGGGCCGTATGCTTGAACCGTCGATCCATCAGAATGTCGCGTTCCAATATCGACACCTCGGCGGTATCGATGTTGACGGGACACGGCGACAGGCACTTGCGGCAGAGGGTGCAGTGATCGGCGACCTCTCCCAGCCACCGGAGCGGCCGCAGTCCGACGGCGTGAGACCGCTGGGCGTCGTAAAGCAACGCTTCGATGATCCCGGTAAGAGCGAGATTCTTGTTGCGCGGATGAAAAAACAGGTTTTCAGCCGGGTAAAACACGCAGCAGTCGGTTTTGCAGCGGCCGCAGCGGACGCACTGGGAGATCTTTTCGGCCAGTTTTTCCAGATGTCCGTAGCGCAGGATGCGGGCCTCGAGTTCCATCAGATCGAACGACGGGGTATACACCCGGCCGGCCACGCCGGGGTCGGTCAGTTTGCCCGGGTTGATCAGGTCATCCGGATCTGCCGTCCGAAGGTAGACCTTGAGGGCGTCCAGGATATCTGCATCGAGGTGCCGGATCTTGGTGAACCCGATGCCGTGCTCACCGCTGACCACGCCTCCCAGCGCCACCGCTTTTTCCATGATGATGCCGGCGGTCTCACCGGCGCGCCGCATCATGTCCCGATCATTTGCGAAAACAGGGATGTTGACATGCACATTGCCGTCTCCGGCATGCATGTGGGTGGCCACAACGATACGTCGGCCGCGGATCTCGGCGACGTCGCGGTCGATCTCGGCCCTGACCTTGCTGAACCCGCGCAGGAGCTCGGCCATGGCGGCCGTCACCCGGCGGAGGTGCGTCTCCGCCCGCAGGTGGTTCCTCCCGGCCAGATAGATCTGATCCATCGCCTCCCGGAGCAACTCCCGGGCCCTCGGCAGCTTGGCCGCCAGCCATTCGGGGTCTTCGATGGGCACGGCCTTTTCCAGATAGTTGAGCAGATGCCAGATCACCTCGACCTGGCTGCCGCGTTCTTCCTCGAGATTGAGATTGTCGACGAACTCTGCAAATTCGGCCAAAGCCGCAAGGGGCAGAACGATATCCTCGTTCAGCTTGAAGGCGTTCGTGCGGGCCGCGATGGCACCCAGCCGCTTGCGGTCGCGCCAGAACCGGCGGGCTTCCTGTTCGCCGCCCGCCACCGCCATGAAGGTATTGGGAAAGCCTTCCAGCAGCGCGGCCAGGCGCGACACGCCGGCATCGACCTGTTCGGCGGCGTGCCCCACGATATCGATGAGCAGGACGGCCTTGGGCCGCCGGCTGCGGGGCGCCTTGGACTTGTAGTCGATGGCCTGGACGTACTCCTCGTCGAAATGCTCCAAAGCCATCAAGGCTTCGCGGCCCTGATCGACAAAGGCCTGCGAGATCTGGACGATCACCCGGCCGGCTTCGTCCATATCATCGCCGAAAAACTCCAGGCATACGGTGCGCTGATGGGGATAGGCCCGGTGCAGAATGAAGACCGCCGATGTAATGACGCCGTCGGTTCCCTCTTTCTGGATCCCCGGCAGGCCCTCGAGAGCCTTGTTGGTGATATCCTTGCCGAGGCCGGGCTTCCGGAGGCGGCTGCCGTGAATGTGAATGTGATTGAGAACGTGGCCGCCGACGGCCTCGGCCACGGTGAAGGTGAGGGTCTCTTCGGGATCGATGCGGCGGCCGGTGGGATGGGTGCGCCGAACCTCGATCAGTCGGCCTCCCGGCACCGCCATGCGGAAGCTCTGGAGGTTGTCGATGGCCGTGCCCCACAGAACGGCCTTTTTTCCGCCGGCGTTCTCGGCGATATTGCCGCCGATCGTGCAGGCCCATGCCGAGGTCGGATCGGTGGCAAAGACGAAATCGGCATCAGCGGCGGCTTTCTTGGCGGCCTCGGTAATGACGCCGGCGCCGAGTTCGATGGTCGGTATGTCGCGTCGTTTCCCGTCGGGCGCCGTAAAGGTCTCGGTTTTGATGGCGCCGATATGGTTGAGTTTTTCAGTGTTGATCACGACGCAGCCTTCGGCCACCGGAACCGCTCCACCGGTCAGCCCGGTCCCGCCCCCGCGGGGGAGGACTTTGAGACCCAGGGATGCAATGGCCTGAAGGAGCGCGGGCACCTGGCGCTCCTCATCGGGGCGGACCACGGCGACGGGGAGGTGCAGCCGCCAGTTGGTGGCATCGGTGGCATGGGCCATCAGGGAAAAGGGATCGAAGAAAACATTGCCGTCGCCGACGATGGCGCCGAGGGCATGGCGGATACGGCTTCTCGTCTGGGCGATGGTCGAGAGCTCCCGGGCCAGCGCGTCAAGCTTCCGGCGGCATTTTTCGATCACCAGATCCAGATCCGGTTCTTCAACACCCCGCTCGATGATGAGCGAGAGATCCCTGCGGGCCGCATTCAGAAAACGCCGACGCCTGTCACGATCGTCAATCAGCTCCTGGTACAGAAAAGGGTTGCGGTAATGAACGAAAAGGTCACCGGCAAAACGCATCAACAGCCGCCAGGAACGTCCTGTCCGGCGTCTGAACACGAGCCTTTCGAGGGGGGGCAGCACGTCTGACCCCAGCAGCCATGCCAGAATGCGGCGATCGTCCGCCGAGGTATAATTATATGGTATCTCTCTATCGGTGATGGTTCCCATTTTCACCCATGTCAAAACAGTTGTTTCCGTAAATTTTGCCGAAATCAACAAAATAATAAGTGATACTCAGGCAATCAAGTCCAAGCACCGATCGGGTAAGGCACGCTGTGATCGAAAATACATTCCTTCCCCCGTTTTCGCCCCTGTAATCTATAGATAATTTAAACAAAATCAATCGGCATTTTTTATGGATCTTATCTCAGCCGAGTGGAAACCCATCGAAACAAGAGGAGACCTCCATGAGTTCAGAAAAGAAACAAAACGGCAGTTTCCCGAAGCAGCATCAGGACAAGCAGCCCGGCGAACGTTCGGAAATGACGCCCGAACCGCAATCCGAAAATCCCGATTACCGCCCGAGTGACAAGCTCAAAGGCAAGGTCGCGCTCGTCACGGGCGGAGATTCGGGTATCGGCCGGGCCGTTGCGATCCTTTTTGCAAAAGAGGGCGCAGATATCGCCATCGTTTACCACGACGAAGACAAAGATGCCGAAAGCACCCGCGCCAGAATCGAGGAAATTGGAAAACAGTGCATCGCGATCGCCGGAGATGTCGGCGATCCGCAATTCTGCCGTACGGCCGTGGACCGGACCGTGTCGCACTTCGGCCGCCTCGATATTCTGGTCAACAACGCCGGTGAACAGCATCTTTGCGAGAGCCTTCTCGACATCACCGACGAACAGCTCGAGCGGACCTTCAAGACCAATATCCTTTCGATGTTCTACATCACCCGGGCAGCCCTTCCCCATCTGAAAACAGGGGCCGCGATTATCAACTGCACCTCGATCACGGCATACGCGGGGCACCCGAAGCTGATCGATTATGCCTCTACAAAAGGGGCGATCACCACCTTCACCCGCTCCCTGTCCACCAACCTGATCGAAAAAGGCATCCGAGTCAATGCCGTGGCGCCGGGCCCCATCTGGACCCCTCTGATTCCGGCGAGCTTCTCCGCGGAAAAGACAGCGCACCACGGAGAAAGTCCGCCGATGCAGCGGGCGGGGCAGCCCTATGAAGTAGCAGCCTGTTTTCTGTTTCTCGCAAGCGATGACGCATCGTATGTGAGCGGGCAGGTGCTGCACCCGAACGGCGGGGTTGTGGCCAATGGATAAGTGCCTAACTTTTCAGAGGAATTGAAGGCCGGGCGGTATGGCGAGAGGGGGCCGTGCGGCCCCCTGTTCACATGTTTGCATGTTCGTGCTGCGTTTTACTTCATTTTGTCCATGAGCAGGTCATGGGTATTTTTCTTGGACTCCTTGCTGCTCATCTCAAACGCTTTGCCCGCAGCCTCGAATGTCTTGTCGGTGATGGCTTTTCCCTGGGGATCAACGCCCATGTGGCCTTTCCCATGATCGTCGGACGTGCTCCCGCATCCGCAGTTATAACACATAACACTCACCTCCTTTTGTATTGTCGATAATGAAATGATCGCTTTTATTCCGCCCGTGAGGTTTGCCGCACCTCCGCGGATTGCCTCTAAAATAGGGAACGGCGGGGAGCATGACAACGCGGAGGATCATGCATGCCTGAGGATTCTTCCCCCCATTTCCACTTCAAAAAGACGGTAGAGGCTTTGGGATCGCGCTCTTTCTTCCCTTCTCGGACAGAGGAACGCATGGAAAGCATCGCCGCATATGTTTGATACGGCCAAAGAGCGCAACGCTGCGGGTATATTGCACTGAACCGGGCCTGCCATACCGTTCATGAGGTATTGTCAATACCGTGTTCCCGACGCCGAAAGGCGGCATTCGCTCTATTGCGTTGTAGGGGATGGATGAAACATCTTGTTGAGAAAAAGCCCGGTTCGACCCGTGTATAGAATCTTTAAGGAATGATGAGGCATGCCATGTTTGGGGTAAGCAAGAAAAAAATCGTTAAAGATCTTGTGACGCAGATTCAAGACGACAATGTATTCTCCGGCGCCGCGGCCTTGGCCTATTATCTGATGCTGTCGATTTTTCCCGCAGCCATTTTTCTCCTGACGCTGTTGCCGTACCTGCCGATCGCCAACCTCCAGCAGGCGGTCATGGATCTCTTGCATCAAGCCATGCCCGCGCAGGCCGCCGACCTCTTTGTCGGGGTCGTTCAGAAGGTCACGGCCGAAAAAAAAGGCGGCCTGCTCACCTTCGGTATCCTTTTCACCCTGTGGACGGCATCCTCCGGCCTCTACGCCACCATGCAGCAGCTCAATATTACTTACGGCATCAAGGAAGGACGTTCTTTCCTCAAGGTTCGGGGAGTGGCACTGATGCTCATGCTGATCTTCGTCGTTCTGGTGGTCGGCGCATTTGCCCTCATCGTGGGCGGAGGAATGATCCAGGATCAGCTCGCGCGGTGGTTTGGCAGCAGCGCGCTACTGCTCGACTTTTTTGCCGGCCTCAGGTGGGTCATCATCGCATGTTTTCTTCTGATGGGCTTTGCGGTCATCTACTATTTCGGCCCGGATGTCGAACAGAAGTTCAAATTCGTTACGCCCGGGAGCGTGACGGGGCTCATCCTTCTGGTAGCCGCAAGCCTTGCGTTTCGCTTCTACATTTCCAACTTCGGAAATTACGGCGCCACATACGGCAGCCTCGGTGCGGTCATCATCCTCATGCTCTGGCTCTATATCACCGGTCTCGTTCTTCTGATCGGATCGGAGCTCAACGCGGTGATCGAGCATGTTACCCCGGAAGGGAAATCCGAGGGAGAAAAAGAGATCGATGCCTCCCACCGTCAGCCCGACGTCGAGTGATCTGAAAATCTACAGAAATAAGGAGAAGAACGGTCGTCACCCTTCATTTTTGGATTTCTCGAGGATGATCATCCGCCAATAGAGGCGCAACACCTTTTCCGTAATCCGGGCGATGGAATATTGCTCGGCAAAGACCCGGCTGTTCTCTGCCAGCACGGATAGCTTCACGGGGTCGGCCAGGAGACTCACAACCCCTTCCGCCCAGCTGTCGGTGCTTTCGGGTACGGTCAACCCGTTGTAGCCGTCTTTGACGACATCGTAGACCCCGCTCGCGCGAACCGCCGTCACCGGACACCCGCCGGCCATGGCTTCCAATAGAACCATGCCCTGGGTTTCGGAGGTCGAGGCGAAGACGAAAAGATCGGCGGCCAGATAATGCCCGGCCACGTCATGCGGGGACATATATCCGGTAAACACAATCTGCTGCGCCATGCCAAGCGCCGATACCTTCCTTTGAAGCCGCTCCTTTTCCGGGCCGTCCCCCACCAGCAGACACCTGAACGCGGTGCGCGACCGCTCCCTCACCTTCGACAATCCGGCGATCAGAAAATCGAGATTCTTTTCCCTGGCCATTCGTGAAACACTGATCAGCAGGTGTTCACCCGAAGCGGCATAACGATGGCGCAGCGTCTGAATCTCTTCTTCAGACCAGCTTCTGTATTCTGCAAGGTCGATACCCGTGGGAATGGTTTCGATCAGGGCGCTGACCCCCAGATTTCGGAGATACTCCTCGCTCGACGACGTCGGGGTGATAATCGCGTCACACCGGTTGGCAAAGCGCTTGATCAGGAAATGCGCGACAAGGTTTTTCAGCGCGACCCCCGGCACCGGGATGTAGTGTGTGTAATGCTCCAGCCGGGTGTGGTAGGTAAACACCACCGGGACGCCGCATTTCCTGGCAAGCCGCATGCCCTTTTCCCCGAGCCAGAAAGGATGGTGGACGTGTACGAGATCACCGTCGAAGGTTTTGAAGGCGGTGTTGATCTTTCGGGAAAAAACGTTGGTCACCGGAAAATCGACCACCCGCAAATAAAAAGGCGCACGGCACCGGAAAACACTGCCGTCCGCCGGGTCTGTCCAGGGCTGCCGATAGGCCGGCGCAAACAGCTTGACCGCAGCGCCCTGCGCAACAAGACCCCGATAAAGCCGTTCGATGGAAAAGGGCACTCCGCCGACGAAGGGGAGATAATTGTTGGTAAACATGGCGACCCGCAGCGGCTTTTGCAAAAACGCCTCTTCATCGACGCTGAAATCCCGGTACAAATGCTCCTGCTTGAGAATCAGGCCATACACCTTGATGCCAATGAGCCCGATAATGTTCAGGATCAACAGCGAATTAAAAAAACTCATGTAGAAAAAGGAATGCAGAAAAAGTTTCAGGGTTTCGAGTTTTGCCCGAAATGTTCCCAGCCGCTCGGCGGCGATCACATTCGTATATGTTACCGCCGAGCGGTGGATATCCACCTTCACGAACTGGTAAGGCTGCTCCCCGTCGAGGAGCAATCCGCCGCCGCCGCCCGACACGATATACCGGACACCGTCTTTTATGGACTCATGAAAGGTGGGATATCCAGCCGAAAACACCGCGCTCACGCCATGCCGGACGAACAGGCGATGCAGTTCGGCGCTCAGGTTTGCCTCGAGAACATATGGCGTTTTGCCCTGATTCATATGAGGCAGGGAAAAGAGGCAATGGCTCAGAAACACAAACCGGCAGGGATAATTGGCGGCCGCGGTCAGTTCCTCCCGCAGCCAGCGCAACTGCCATGTCCACGAGGTCTGGCCGGTCGCATCGAGAAAAATGAAGAAGGCGTCGTGAAGATGAAAGGAGAAGAAATAAGGGCCGAAATGACGGTAAAACTTCCCAGCCCCGAAATCCGAGATCTCGTTGGGCCCGGTCGCCAGAACATACGGAAGCCCCAGTTTCCTGAGGCCGCGGTATAACAGCCGGTATTTGCTTTCCGTGCCGTCATAAACCGCGTTCCCCAACGATATCATGAAATCCGCGCCGCTGGTTTTGATCAGAGGGGCGATGCGCCGCTCGAAGATCCGCATGGAATTGCGGATATTGCCGACAACGGCGAAGGTGTAGGTCGTTTTGCCGCGCTGTCGGGCCTCGATCTGATCGATATGATGGGCGTTGACCGCCTCGTAATCCGTTTCATAGATCAGAAGATAGACCCGGTAGCCGATCAGAACCGCCATGAGAAACAGGATGGAGAGCAGACATAATTTCAGCCTCTTTTTACGGATCATGGCCGGCCCGCATTTTCTCTCATCGACGATCCTCCGGCGGCGGCGTGCCGCGCGTCACGGCGTCTGAATATCCAGCGATGTAAAGCAATATTCTAAAATAAAGAGCAGGGAAGGAAAAAGCAAGCGGAATACCGGAAATGACAGCTGCAGAGAGCCCGAGGTGGGGATGGGATGCTCCATCAGCGCCCGGTGGACCAGAAAGCGGCCTCAAAGGCGTAAGGCACCACCCGGTGCTGGCGGTGGATGCGCTGGCAGAGCGGTTTGTTGCCCTTGAGCCCGGTGATGGTGTCGGGATCGAACCGCGAGGCCGTCACGGCGCTCATCTGGCCGCGACAAAGGCCCGAGCGCCTTCTTCAGGCCCTCGGGCCTTCGGGCGCGAAACGGTCGGCCAGGCGGAAGATCAGCTCGCTGTCCACCTCGGCGTAGCGCGGCAGACCGAGACGGCGGGAATGATTTTACGGTTTCCCACTGAGGTTGCCTTGGCATTTCAGATTGACATCTGACCTGTTTTCGGACTATATTTGGTCATGACAGGAGGATGATTATGAAACTATCGTGTCAAATCAAACCGATCAGTTACCTGAAAGCCCATGCCGCAGAAATCGTGCGCAACATGTCAGGACAGGGTGGACCCCTGGTCATCACTCAGAATGGCGAAGCCAAGGTCGTGATGCAGGACATTGAAAGCTATGAGCAAACCCAGGAGTCCATGGCCCTACTGAAGATTCTCGCGCTCGGCTCGCGTCAGATTGAGGAAGGCAACGTCGAGCCCGCCGGTGATGTCATTCAGCGGCTTCGAGGCCGGAGCAAGAGTCGCTGATGACCTTCCAGATTTTTCTGACCGACGATGCGTCACGGGATTTGGAAGAGTTGTACGACTACATTGTATCCCACGACGCGTCGGGAAAAGCGGATCACGTTCTCGATCAAATAGAGAAGGCCTTTTCGAGTCTCTCCGAGAACCCAGAACGAGGAGCCTTCCCGAAGGAACTACTGGCCATCGGGCTTCGCGAGTACCGTGAAATATTTTTCAAACCCTACCGCATCATCTATCGAGTCATGGCCGAAGATGTTTATGTTATGGTGATTGCCGACGGCCGCCGCGATATGCAGGCATTGCTGCAACGACGGTTACTGCAAGCCTAAATCTTTCCTACTCGCCAATAATCGTGGTATTCCCCCCAGTCGCCCCTGCAGGTAGCTCTTGCGGATATCCTGTCGTACCGAACATCCTTGTACTCGCTGAAGGAGAGCAGGTTCGAAGCTCCGATGGCGTCTCTTTCGGCCACCCATATCTCGTCACGGCGCAGTAATTGCTGATCCTTGAGCAGCGCGTCATCGGTAGAAAGTGGGCTGCTGAAAATCACTTTAAATACAGCTCGGCCGCTGGCAACGAAACCGGCCTGGTCGAGGCCGTCGGTGTAAGCGAGCACCTTCCCGGCGAAGTCGATATGTCGTCGAGATAGAAGCGCCATTCGCGCTGGCTGGCATCAGACATTGACTCGCTCGTGTTCAATATAAGGCCGCAACTCCGGACGCAGGGCCTTTTCGGTGACCAGGTCGACCGGACAGCCGAGGAGATCCTCCAGATAGAACTGCACGCCGAAATAGCGCTTGGATGTGGCCGGGCCGTCAAAGGCCACCAGCACATCGACATCACTGCCGCTGCTTGCCGTATCACGGGCAGTGGAGCCGAACAGGGCCAGCCGGGTCACGCCGAAACGGGCCTGCAACTCCGGCTTGCTGCGACTCAGCAGTTCCTCACAAATTTATGCAACTACAGGGTTAATCTCGACCGTGATGACCTTGCGGCGTTCGAGAAACTCGGCGAGGTCCCGCTTGAGCAGCGCCGAGGGCATACGCCGCCATTGGGGGCGATGGCCAGTTGGACGTTGTAATAGCGGATGTTCTGACAGGCATTGGTGTCGAGCACCTTGGCGACGCCGGGGTAACCTTCGGCGAGC
>AMWB02054989.1_pt1 | contig 32495 bp, 27 predicted proteins | sample 200311 | NCBI WGS metagenome assembly AMWB02 (sample SAMN02737377, study PRJNA173069) | bioreactor metagenome | biome: anode biofilm in microbial fuel cells | place: USA: California | collected 2010-12-16
GCGCCCGGTGTCTTCTCTCCGCGAGGCCAGCTATTTTCATATTTAACCGGCAGCGCTTCTTCTGCGCTGAACGCCCCGCTAAACCCATCTGCATCCCTGAGCAAACCAACCACGTTGTGATCATCTTTTTTGATGGAAATCACCGCAATTTTACTCTTTTTGAATGGAATTAGCGACAGTACCGGCGGAGCTGCCATGGTCAGCGTAACCTTTAATGTATTAGGATCTGCCTTCAACACGGCATCACCGGCAAGGTTTAAGATCCGATCCGAAAAATCCTGATAACTTTCTTTTTCTTTTCCCCGGATCAGATAGATTTCTTTTCTCATGATAAACTTCGTTTATTTGCAGAAAAAATGTAGAGTAAAGATAGTTTTTTGTTCTACATCAATTCAAAATGCAGCATGGATTATAGCAATTTAAAAATCCTTCTAACCGGCGGATCAGGCTTTTTAGGACAAGCCATCGTCCGTGAACTTCTTACACCGGACGCCCCGGTCAAGCCTTCCCTGATCAGGATCTTCGACCAAAAAAAGCCGTCTTCGGGTTTAACCGACCGGCGGATTGAATATTTCAACGGCGACATCCGTGATCTGAATGCCTTAAAGATGGCCTGCCAGGGGATAGACCTGGTGATTCACTCCGCAGCCATTGTCGACTGGGGTATTTTTTCGGAGGAAGAAGTCCTGGCCGTGAATGTTACAGGTACTGAGAATGTGCTCGAGGCATGCAGAAGCCGCAATGTTCAGCACCTTGTTTTTACAAGTTCGCTGGATGCCGTTTACAGTGGCAAACCCCTGGTGAACATCGACGAAAGCCACCCGTATCCGGAGGCTCATAAAACCGCCTATTGCCGAAGCAAATACCTGGCCGAACAAGCGGTGATCAGGGAGGACCATGGCCTGAAAACCGTCATCCTGCGACCGTCCGATATTTACGGTGAAGCCGATCCATACCATATCGGATCACTGATCAACATGGCCAAAGGGGGATTTTATGTCAGGCTCGGCAATGGCAAGGCCCGGTGCCAGCATATCTACGTGGGAAATATTGCCCATGCCCACCTGCAGGCCGCTGCTGCCTTGCTCAACGGATCGGAGGCTGTCAGGGGACAGGTCTATTTCATGACCGATGCACCCGGCTCAAATTTCTTCAGGTTCTTCGACCAGGTCGTTATTGGAGCCGGGTACAAAATTTGGCCGAAAAACTTCTGGATTCCAAGGCCGGTCGCCTATGCCATGGGAAGCTTTTCCGAATTTTTTGCATTTCTGATCCGTCCCTTCAAGAAATATCAGCCCAAATTCAGCCGTTTTGCAGTAGTTTACACCTGTACCGAGTATACGTTCAACAGTAATAAAGCCATTAAAGATTTTGGATTCAAACCGAAGTATTCGCCAGGGGAGGCGCTGGAGAGGACAATTGAGTATTACAGGAAATAAAAAGTTAATCATGAGCTACAAACCGCAAGCTGCAAGCTACAAGCCACAAGCTTGAAGCTTGAAGCTAGCAGCTAGCAGCTTAAAACTTGCAGCTATCATTCTCACTATGCAACTCATTGGCGCTGGCTTCGGACGATCAGGGACCATGTCGATCAAATCGGCACTGGAACAGCTGGGTATGGGCCCTTGTTATCATATGAAGATCGCCCTGCCCCGCTTTTACCACCTTAACTTTTTCATGCGTGCCTGGCGTGGAGAAAAAGTTAACTGGAAGCGATTTTTCAGAGGATATCAATCCGTTGTCGACTGGCCTTCGTGTTCATTTTACAAAGAATTGATGCTGGAATATCCTGAAGCAAAAATCCTGCTGAATGTGCGTGACCCGGAGAAGTGGTACGACAGCATGCACGAGACCATATGGGCGATCCAGCCCGCGTTCCCGTTCTGGTTCCCGCCGGTCGTGAAAAAAATCCACGACGAGATCATCTGGAAAGGAAACCTCCAGGGGGCATTTGAAGACCGGGAAAAAACCATCGGGGTTTATATAGAATGGATCGAAGAGGTGAAAAGGACCGTGCCGGAAGAAAAATTGCTGGTCTATGAAGTGAAAGAGGGCTGGAAACCCTTGTGCGACTTCCTCGGTGTCCCGGTGCCCATTAAGCCGTTTCCTCACATTAACGAACGAAAGAACTTCATCAGAATTATCAGGTTGCTGAAGGTGCTGAATTGGCTTGTGCCGGTAATATTCATTCTTGGTTTGAGCATATTGATAGCTACGAATGCATCTAATTCATGTCATTAGCAAACAGATATCTTAAAGTTTTAAGGTACCTGATGTACTATCAGTTTTTACAAAAATCATTTGTGTGAAATGCATGTTTTGAATCTTCTTAATTTTTTAGATTTACTCATATAAAAGCCATTATGTCGGTATACACTTGATTCTTAGGTGTTAATCAAGAGATAGCGTACAATGTATCAAATATCCGGATTGATCCTAATCGTAAAATTTCTTTAGCTCTCTCAGCAATTTCTTGCCTTTAAGTTTATTTTAAACCACCTTGTTTATCCATATAAACGAAGTAATTTTGGTACAGGAAAGTGTTAAAGTCTATACCTCGGTTTCCGATGCTGTTCAAATTTAATTTATCCGATCTCAATTGAATAGATCAATAAATAGAGTAATGCGTACCCTTAAAACTTCAAAATGAAGAAAATTTTCTTTTTAGCTTTTTTCTCAATATTTCACATTCTTGGATATGCTCAAATTGAATTTGAATTGAGAACAAATACTTTAGAGATTGAAGATCAATTTATTTCAATAATCTGTGATAATGCCGGATCGTTATATTGTACCTATGTCAAGGAGAACTCCATTGGCCTTCCGGACAATTTCGAGCAGTCATTTTTGCTTAAAATTACCCCAGAAGAGGACACTATTTGGTTGAATTATTCCATGCCTGATACTTTGCTTAGATTGACAAAGTTATATCTTGACGATGATGGAAATATTTTACTGTATGGCAATGGTTGGAAAATAGACACAAATAATAGTGCTTATGGCAAGTTTTTATACTTTATTAAACTAAATGAAGAGTTTGAAATATTTTGGAAAAGAGGTTATCATTTAGAAAATGAAAGTAATTTGACAATAACTGGTGATCTTATAGAAAATCAGGAAGGAAATTTTCTTTTTTCAGCTACATCACTAACGCAACCTCCACCTTATTCTGAATTGCTTTATTTTTTTGAGTTTTCCAGTGATGGTGATAGCCTTAACTTCATATTAATGGATGACAATTATGTTGGTTTGATGAGAAGTTTGACGCAAAAAAGTAATTCAGGTAACGTATATTGCCATATGGAACAAGGGCCACCTCCTCCAACTGGAGACACTTCGATTTGTAAAAGGCTTGAACTTAACGATGCGTTTAATCCAGTTTCATTTAATTATTATCCATCACGGGATTACACCGGTCCCTTTTATACTATGAATTACGAAGAAAATAGCTTATTAAGCTTTGGCACATATTGGGAATTAATAGAAGGACAAAGGGACAGGAATTATTATTTAAATGCAAGGATTTTAGATTCCTCACTTAACATCATTCACCAAGTCTCTTTGACAAATCCCGAAACAAAAGCTTATACAGCCTGGTTAAGGGGTGTTGACTATTACTATCCTGAGAGAATATTTGTAGTGGGTGCTGATAAAGTTGAAACTAGCCTATCATTTCCTGAGTCAATGGATTATATTTATGTTGCCTGTCTGGATGAGAACCTGAATATAATTCACGAAGATTTTCTGGAAAGCGAGAATGATTTTTATCTCATTAATTCGATGTGTGCTACTCCTGATGGCGGAGTGGCGATTGCTGGCGGTGTTTATAATTTCAGTTATAACAATTATAAATATGATGGTTATTTACTCAAACTCGACTCTTTACAGTTTGTGGGGATTAATGATATTAATGAAGAAAAAAAATCAGCCCGGGTGACATTATATCCCAATCCAGCCAGCAATAATCTATTCATTCGTTCTGACAGGTTTCCAATTAGTTTTGAATTGGTTGATATAACCGGTAAACAGTTTTATTATCAATATTTAGAATCTCAGGAGACGAAGCTAGATGTTAGTAAATTTCCACCAGGAATGTACTTCTGGAAAATTCATAAAAATGGAATACAAGAATTTGGTAAATTCATTAAAAAATAATTATTGATGAAAATATTCTCCAAAACGGAGAGAACGGCATCCCTTACGGCACGTATTATTATGATTCATCCAGTTCAGAAGAAAATCCAAAATGGATTGGTTCCGATGATTTTCCCTATGCTTTATTAAATGACTCTCTATGTATCAATTGAGGTACGCAAGTACTTCCGGAAGGAATAATTTTACCCGATACAGATTTAAAGGGTGGGCCTAGGATCACTGGAGGCGAAATCGATATGGGCGCCTATGAATTTCTTTTGATCATCTGTTCGCCCGATCGTCTGATCTCTTTGTTCCAGACGAGGTAGGGATCGAAAGATTTATTCTCCCAATAAATAAGTAACTTCTTTTTTCAATAAGGGCAGATGATTTATGATGATACCCCAAATGACTTCCACGGTAATCGTATCATATCCATGAATGATCCGGTTCCGGGCATCAACAATCTTCCTGGAATTAGACAAACTCAGGTCAGGTTCCATCTTTAATATCCGATTTATGGCTTCACCGATGATTTCCAGATTCCTTTCCACTGCCCTCCTTGTTTTTAAATCGTTTTCAAATCTCCTGAAAACCTTCGGTTGTCCATGAAAGTACGTTTCAATCTCATTAATTGACTGAAGAATATCATATAACCAGGCTTTCACCTCAGGCTTCATACACAATTTGTTTCGCTGAATTGATTGACGCCAGCAGATATGGGTTTGTGATGGCTTTTTCTTCCAACAGGTCGATTTCTTTTTGGAAAAGATCTTCCAATGAGAACTTCAGTTCAAAGTAATTATCGGCATAATCTTTAAGCTTGATTTTCTTGAAAGAAACCAGGAAATCAATATCACTATCAGATTTCATTGAATTATCTACTAAGGAACCGAAAACAAATAGCCTGCCTACATGATGTTTTATACACAACAGTTTAAGGTCATCGATATTTTCCCGGATAAGATTCATAAGGCAAAGATACGAAAGATGTTAATTTAGACAGCAGGTAAATTCGGATAGCCGCAATAAGACGCGAACTGGATGAGCAGGTCGTACTAATCATCGCACTCCGCTTTACATCGATCACCGTAAACATATAATCTTCAAAGACTAAAATGGTCAATCTAAAACGAAGCATACGGGCAATTTATCCGGCACAAGCAAGCAGGAAGCCAAACCGCGAAAATCCGCTGCATCCGCGTTCATCCGCGTGCTATTGATAGAACGCGAATGACGCGAATTAAGCGAATGACCACGAATTTTTTCAGAATAAATTCCCGAAGGCGATATACAATCCCCGCATCCCATCTTTTTTATCGAGCGCAAAACCATAATCCACCACCACGATGAAGTTTTCATTCCACCCGATCCGTAATCCCGCGCCTGCACTGGGATGCAGCTTGTCATGATCATAAGTAAAATCGAAGTATTCTTCTTTAACGGCAGGATCGATCCCGTCTTCTTCAACGTCATAGTCCTGCACAACCAGGCCTGCATCAAAGAATCCGACAAGCCCGACATAAAAATTCTGTTTGGCGATAATAAAATCGGTGATGCGCCAGCGAATTTCGGCATTGCCCCAGGCTACCCCATCGCCCACCACACGGTTCCGCAAAATACCCCTAAGATTTTTTGCCCCGCCCAGCCCGTCGGTCTTGGTTACCGTTGAAAACGAACTCAGCATATAAGGCTGGAAATAAAATGGCGTATGACCGGCGATGGTGCCCTGGTAACCAAGGCGGTAACATAAATTCACCTTCTTTTTGATCAGCGTGAAATATTGCCTGTGAATGAGGATCAATTTCAGGAAGGAGTTGTCATCATTGAAGAAGAAGCCCGGGGCATAGACCAGCAACGCCTCTTCCCACAGGCCCTTCATCGGGTTCGGCTCATTGTCTCGTGTGTCGAATACCAACCCGGCTTTGATAAAGTTCGCATTACCGCCGTCCTTTTCATCCTCCGGGATAATGCCCCAGTCTACGTACTGATCGTAAAGCGTAATGGTGTCGGGCAGGATTTTATCTTCATCTTTACCTTTATTCAGCCGCTCCACATCCACGGTTCCTGTTTTAAAATTCATGATCCCGATACCGGCCAGCCACCGCAGTTTTTCTTCCACGATTGGTCCCTGGAAATCACAGGTGAAGCGGAACATCTTGCGTTCATGGCGGTAAAACATGCGGGTGATGTAACTGCTGTCTTCATCATCTTCCCATTCGGGGGTATAGAGAGCCTGGTAACCGTTATATCCGTAAAAATCCAGCGCCTTCTCGGTCAGGTAGCTCATATCCGCCGTCAGGCGAATATTCCCCGGAATCAAATACTTAGAATCATAAAAGATCTGGTTGACTCCCGATCCTTTCGTAAAGCGCGACACCTCGACCTTCACAGCATGGCGGTATTCCGGATAAGTGCTCCAATCCCCGTAATCATACATATTTCCGACCAGGCCGTACTGAAAGCCCATATCGGCGTCGTAGGCAACCACCGGCAACCCGGAAAAGCTGAATCTCTTCTTATGCTTTTTGGAAGCAGTGGTATCTTCCTGTGGGAATGCCTGCTGAACAAGGAAAAAGCCTGTTAAAAGCATCAAGGTTAATATCCTTATCTTATTCATATGAGGTAGTTTAAATCAGCTCTTCAATTTTTCGGATGATGGATTTCCGCTGATCGGTTATTTCAGTAAAGAGTTTTCTTTTCCTGAATTTGGTCCAGGCCCACCTGAAATCCGCCCTCAGTTTTTGGATGTATTTATAATGATAAAAAGCAAAAAGCCCTGTTAAAGGTATGGAGAGAAAGACAGCAACGGCTATTAAAGGATGTTTAAAAATGATAAAAGACGAAATTAATAGCAGGAGATACCATACAAAAAAGAACATAAGACCGTATACAAACCTGATTGAACTGATGAAGTGCTGGTCTTTGACATTCCTGGCCAGGTAAATTGGTAGGCCGTATGGCAGGTAATTCATGATCATTCCGTAAAGATGGAAAGGGAGAAGCAGGAATGAAATGCAGCATTTCAGAGCAAAAATCGCGAGGTTACTAAACGGTTGAGCAATCTGCCGATCCCTGATTTTGAGATCCTTTAACTGCTTATTGTAACGCTCCAGGTCAGTTTGCAAATCGGTAATTTGCTTTTCTTTTTCAGATATATCCGCACATATTTTACCGGCCAGTTCTTTTTTTACGCTGAAAATGTTCCAGAGCGAAGATTTGAGATGTTTCTGTTTAAGGTCGTCCGAACAATAGATTTCTATTGCATCATGGATGGTTTGATAGTGTTTTTCAGTGTCGATGTTAATGATGACTTCGTTCAATCCGCGGGCCAGTTCATCCGTGAACAATCCAAGGGCCGCAGGCTGATTCATGAGGTATTGTTCCATGTAATCCGAGGCGGATATGGGGTCACCGCAAACGGCCAGCAAGTCGGAGCCAGCGTGATAGTAATTGGAATAATAAAGGCCGATGGGTACGACATAGACATCCTTGGTCGCGCCCAGGAATTCGTAGGACTGGAGCGCCATCCTGGCCACTCCCTTTTTTAAAGGGCGGAGCCGTCTTTGGCCGAGATGGCTTCCTTCGGGAAAGAGGGCAACGGGTCGTCCGTTTTCCATCACCCTGAAGACTTCCTTAAAAACTTCCTTGTTCTGGTCTACGGAATGAAAGCCGTCGCGGATACGGTAAGCCGGGAGGATCTTGAGAAAATAGAGGATGGCGGATGTGAATTTCTTCTTGAAAATGTCGGCCCGGGCCAGGAACACCACCTGCCCTTTCATTGTATACACGATGGAAAGTGCATCCATCAGGGCGTTCTGATGGTTCAGGGCAAAGATGACAGGGCTGTTTTCGGGGATTTTATCCCGGTACTTCACCTGGAGCCTGCGATAATACAACCTGTGAAACAATCCTGAAATCAGATGCGTTAGCGCATAACCCCATGAATATTTTCCAATCGTTTGCCTCGACATATCATTGATTATAATTGTAAAGCTAAGTAAATAATCCAGAAAACAGGGTTAAACTGTTAAATTGTTAAATTGTTGACCGCTGACCGCTGACTGCTGACCGCCGACCGACAACCACCAGTCGTTGCGTTCATGCCGAAAATCCCGGCGATAATAAATCCAATCCCGGCGTTCATGCATTTTACTCATTTCAACCTTCAAGGGGTTGTAAATTTAAGTTGGCAGTTGACAGTAATAACCAGTAACCAATGACCAATGACTAATAACCAATACCCAATACCCACCAACCAATTTATAATTTTTAATTTCTAATTTTTAATTTCTGATACCCATGAAAAAAACATTGACACATTTTCTGAAAGGCCTGATGGCCTTGTTGGTTACAACAGTTTTGCTGGCTGTTGTCAACCCTGAAATCAGGGGACAGAACCAGGAATCGGTCTGGTCCCTTTCATTCAGCGGATTTTTAACTGATCAGGAAGGTGCCCTCGGATGGGATGCCGACGGGACCGGCCCGGAGCCATATGGTGTCGGTCACCAGGTACCGCTGTTCGGCTTCCTTAACATGCCTTATTATGCAGCCTCCAGGGATTATGATGATATTGATCCCGATCCGGAGGCAGCACTTGCGCACCTGCTGGAACCGGTTGCCGGTTTTTCGCAGTTTATGGATGCTTTGACCAACCATGGTTATTCCATCGAACAGCTTAAAATTAAGATGGGCCTTTCCAGCCTCGAAGATGATGTGGAAGGAACCGATTGGTTTATCATCAATGCAAATTCCCATAGTTTATATTATGGGTCGCCGTTTTATCTCTTTCTTGATGATGAGGCCCTGATCTGGGGAACCATCAAATTCAATGATTGTTATAGTTCATTAGCCGGATGGTTTTTTGAAACTTCATTTTTTAAGCCTGACAGCGCATGGAGCCCGGATATTTCGACGGATTTAAAAGAAATTGGCCAGGCATTCCTTGCTGATGTCGGTGATGAAGAGATCAGGCTGATCACATCCATGTATGGCGAAGGATTCTTTGATGATGATGAAGGGAGATCAGGGATGATTTACAGCGTTGCAGGCAAGATTGAAAAGGGACTCCCGGAGCTGCCTTTTATGGGACTTGCCACCGAGCACCAGGGCATGGCGGGATGGAATGCCGATGGAAACGGACCGGAACCTGACGGAGACGGCCATGGTGCCCAGCGCTACTATATCGCTTCCCGCGATTATGGCGGAATAGATCCTGATCCCAACGCGGCGTTCGGCCATTTCCTCCCCGAAATGAAAGGTTTCCTGAATTTCAAGCTTCAGATGGCTTACCGCGGATATTCACCTGAACAGCTCAGGATGAATCTTGGATTGGCTTCGCTGGGCAACGATGTCTATGGCCTTGACTGGGGATTTGAAAACGGGTCGGATTACTGGTGCAATTATTATGACCTCGATTACAAACTCTTACTGAGCGGGGAAGATATTATCAAGGGATTGATCGACACATCCCATTCCATGATGATCACCGATCCGCTTTACTGGTGCAGCGGGGCCACCTACGACCGTCCACGGGATAATTCAGCCCAGTCACAAACCGATGCACAGATCGTTGCGGCAGGATTCATGAAGGACCTGGAGGCCCGGAAATTACTGAGCGATGTCCAGGTAATGACCTATTGTGCTGATACGTTTAACGGCAACGGCCGCTACAACGGAGGCTATTTTAACATAGAAACGGCCCGCCTGGTGGGCATCCATGCCAACTGCGGAACTTTTGTCCAGTGCGATAGCCTTTGCAGCGGATTTACCGACCATACCACCTGGACCGCTGAGCATTCGCCTTATTTTTTAGATAATAACATCCTAATTGATGAAGGCCACACCCTGATCATTGAACCTGATGTGGATGTAAGGGTCAGGGGCCCTTACAGCATCACGGTTAAGGGTGCCATAGATGCCAGGGCGACCGAAGAAAACCCGATCCTGTTCACCAGTTCCAATCCAAATGTCCATTGGAATTCATTCCGGTTATATGATATACCTCCCGAGGCCGATTCCTCGGTCTTTGAACGGTGCATATTTGAAAATGCGCTGGCGACCACCGGGTCACAGGCTGGCTTCAATTCAGGCGGAGCCATAAAGGTTAGGGATTTTAGCAAGCTACGCTTTTCCAATTGCACATTCAGATACAACCAGGTGTACTGGCCGACTTCCTTGCCTCCCAGCGGCGGTGCAATTGCACTGTGGGGTTCCAGCCCGCTGATCGAGTACTGCGAATTTCATGATAATAAAGCCGGGAGGACTGGTGTGGGGGGCTTTGGCGGTGCCATCATCTGCTATCAGGGTTCTGATCCTATGATTAAGCATTCGCTATTTTACGATAACATCGCAACAGCCGACGCAGGGGCCATTGTCATCTGGGAAGATTGCGCCCCGACATTGTTAAACAATACAATTACCGGAAACTATGCCGAAAAACATGGCGGTGGTGTTTTTCTCTATGATTGCGGAGAAGATTCGGTCATGTTTATCAACAATATTCTCTGGAATAATGCCAGTGGAATTGATAGTCAGCAGGTCGGCGTTGAACCTTTACTCCCTGTTCGGGCATCATTTAGCTATAACGATATTCAGGGTGGACTGGAAGGTATAGACCCCGATCATGAGGGGATTTATTATGCTGAAAATAATATCGATGAATACCCCCATTTCTGTGAATTGGAAGAATCTATGTATACCTTAACGGAATTATCACCATGTCTGACTTCCGGAATGGGTGGTAATTACATCGGCGCCTTTGGATGGGGCTGTTATGAAGGTATTTCAGATGCAGAGGACAACATGGATGGACTTAATTTTTACCCGAATCCCGTAGCTTCGGGGCATATTTCAGTTTCATTCTTCATGGGAAATCCCGGTCAGGCAAGGCTTGAGATTTATAACCTGACCGGAGAAAAGGTAAGTGAACCGATGAATGGATATTACGCATCAGGGGAGCATAGGGTTACCTTCTCCGTCGAAGGCCTTCCGGCCGGGATTTATTTTGGCAGACTGACCGATTCGGATCAGTCGCTAACCACAGGATTTGTCCGGATGAAATAGAGCCAGGTTTATTAATATAAGTGCTAGTTGTTTTCCGACCCGGGGTGGACCATTCTGCTCCGGGTTCTTACTGACAACTTTCTGACAACTTTCTGACGCGAGCGCAGCGAGCTTATGACCATTTCTGACTAGAAAGTGACATTTGCTTCGTCCTGGTCGAAATAGAGGTTGAACCGGACATTATCCGAAAGGCCGGTGAATTCTTCGACGAGCTGGGTGCTCTTGTATTTGGCTTTGAGGCTGAACTGGTAAAAAGCTTCGATATCGCCGCTTTCGCCCTGCGATTTCAGGTTGGAAAGCCTGATCCCGCGGCAGTATTTATTCATGATGGCGGCGATCCGGCTTTCATTGTCTTTGGAAGGCTTATAGATCAGTTGCAGCACATATTCGGCCTTGCCGGGCGCGCCGAAATTAAACGTGACCAGTACCACCGATACCAGGCAGATGATGATCGTTCCGGCCACGGAAATGGCATATAAGCCGACACCGGAAGCCATCCCTACGGCCAGCGCAAAGAAGATGTAGACAATATCCTGCACGTCCCTCACGGCTGTCCGGAACCGGATGATCGACATGGCGCCGACTAGCCCGAACGCACGGGCCAGGTTGTTGCCGATCACCATGATGACCAGCGTGGTGATGAGTGAGAGGAGCACCAGCGAATTCACATAGGTGGCCATATAGCTCGGCCCTTTGTAAATGTACCGGTAAACCAGCGCGATAATGATGCCGCAGGCCAGCGAAACCGCCAGGTTGGTGAGTACGGTGTACACGCTCAACTGGCCTAACTCTATGGTTTGGAATTCTTCTAACATCTTTTTCGATTAAATACTGTTCCAGTGCTTCAGCCTGAACATATCAGCCTTTTTTGATGATTCTGTAAGCTTATGCGAATCGACGCAAAATACATATTTCGACGCCGAACTCCGGAGCATGCCCAGCCTGGCCGTGATCGGACGAAGCCATCCCGGGAAATGATCCTTGAATTTGACCTCAAAGATGAATTTATGCGGTATAGCCTGTTTCAGATTAACATCCGTGTATAGTTCATCAATGGTCGGATAAGCTATGCTGCGCAGATTCTTATCAATGGTGAAACGGTTTTCCGGTTTGAACCGGTCAAAGAAAGCTTCACGCTCATAAATGACCAGCACCACCGGCTTCAGATTATTCCTGTAAACATGATATAGAAACTTCCCGGCTCCGTTCACGCCATGGTCGTCGGGCACATCCCCGTAAGCTTTGGCGCCTTCGCCGGCCACAAGCCGCTTCATCACCTCGAAAGTCAGCATCTCACGGTCTTTTTCGATCGGCTCCTTGAACTTCCGTTTGATCTCCATAAAAACCGTGTCACCACCTTGTTGTGTATTATATCCCCTGATCCTGATCTTTTTCCTGATCTTATACCCGTCGATCTTTTCAAAATAATAATCGAAATTTGAGGTATCAAAATAAATTGACCTTACAGTATATTCATGCCCTCCGGCAGATTCCACATACGGATCGAGTTCAACATACGGCCTGATCGCTTCGCGGAGTTCATCCATTTTGCTCGCGGGCACAATATATTTGAACTCGTACTTCATGTCAGAAAGATACGGAAAAATTCCTTTTCAAGTACTCTAAAATCCTGATTTTGTCGCAATAGATCCTGCATTTAACCACCATTCCGGGATAGACGCCAGGTAAAGTTTCATCTGTAATCGCCCGGGCAATCACATACTGCTGATTCTGAATAAGGTTGACACTTTCGCCAAAACCTTTGAACGAGGCATTGACCGTTAGTTTATGATCGGGTGTTGAAAATGTGACTTTGTGCAGCTTATCAAGGTAAGCCGAATGCTGGTAGGCAACCGGGATTTTGAGCAGCAAACGGGTGACATCACTCACTTTCAGAATGGCCCCCGTGGTGTCGATGTCATAGTTCAGGATACCGCTGACCGGCGAGACAATGGTGTACTGCCTTTTCTGGGTTTCCATCCGTTCAATTTCTTTCTCGTAAGATTTAATCAACTGGTCGGAAACATTCACCACCTGTTCTTTTTCGCCGGTCTTTAAGGCCATCAAAGCATCATAAGTAACCTGGACATTGATTGCGGCCAGTTTGTAAGTGTTTTCAGCCAGGTCGAAATCGGCCGCCGCGATCACGCTGTCGTTGAACAGCTTTTCCTGCCGGGCAAAATTCTTCTTTTCCAGGTCAAGCTGTTGCATGGCGTAATTATATTGCCGTTCGGCCTGTTCGATCAGCGCCTGTTTTTCACCGGTGCTGACCACGCCTTTGTTGGCCAGCTCAACATCGCGCAGGTTCGCCAGGCGGGTGATTTCGGTCTGGATAAAGTAAGATTTAATTTCGGCGATAGTATCCCCCGCATTCACCTGGACCCTGGAGGCCAGGTCCTTCCTGATCTCCAGTTCCGCAATATCCCCCCTTTCAAACCGGTAATTTTTAAAATCGCCCAACGCATCCGTCTCATAATTAATCGTCTGGCTCCAGATCCCCTCTTCAGTACCCCGCATCAGTTTCCATTCCCTGACCGGGTATATCTTTGCCGTTGCTTCAAAACTGTACCGGACCCTGATCGGAAGAAATATTGTAACAATGGCCAGGAGCAGGAGTAGGATGAGTATGTGCCTTCGGTTAAATCGCATTAATTATCGGATATTGAAATTGAAACAGTTTTAAATATTTAACCTGTTTAATTCTGCAGGCGCAAAGTTAAATTATTATTAAGGCTTATTATCGTTTCATTATTTTTCCAGAAAATATCCTTCGGTTGTTGTTATCCTTTACCTGGTAAAAATATAATCCTGGTGAATAGAATTAAATATCAAAGGTTTTCGTTGATTACCACGTCGCCAAATCCGATGACCGATGCAGTGGTCACCTTTTCTTTATTTCCAGAATCGCTGAAAGAAATTTCAATGTCCTGGATCGAGCTGAGCTGATAAAAATTATCCTTTGCCCTGACCTGGCATTCAAATATGAGGATCAGCACAAGGAGCAATGATTGAAATACGGAGTTATGTTTCATAGTTTATACGTTTCAAAGAATCCATTCTCATAGCTGGCGCCGATCGGGATGGCTTTATCACCGATATAAATGATCTTATTCCTGACTTTTTCAATCTTTTCCAAAGGAACGATAAAAGAACGGTGCACCCGGATAAATTTTTTCTCCGGAAGCTTTTCGAGCATGGCTTTCATGGTCATCCGGGCAATGACCGGTTTTTTCCCTTTCAGGTAAATTTTCAGGTAATCGTCAAGCCCTTCCACATATTGAATGTCATCCAGCATGATTTTAACCAGGCTGTAATCGGCCCTGACAAAAAAATAATGCTGAAGGGCCGATTCCTGGTTATGATAAAATTTGTAGTAATCCTGTGCTTTGTTGACGGCTTGCTGAAAACGCTCGAAGGTAAACGGCTTGAGCAGATAATCCAGGGCGCTCAGGTTGAAGCCTTCGACGGCATATTCACTGTAGGCGGTCGTAAAGATCACCATGATCTCTTTGGGGATCTGGCGGGCGAACTGGATCCCGGAAACGGAGGGCATACGGATATCAAGAAACAACAGGTCGGCAGGGAATTTTTCAAGGTATTTCAGCGCTTCCTGCGGATGGGTGAATGTCTTGACAAGGTCGATAAAATCAACCTTACCACAGAAATTCTCCACCACCTTCAATGCCGGAGGTTCATCGTCAAGGGCTATCGCTTTGATCATGGCAGGCTTATATAAAGATCGACAACAAATTCAGCAGCCCGGTCTTCGATGGACAGCCGGTACTTATCCGGGTAAAGCAAAGAAAGTCTTTGCCGGGCATTGTTGATACCAAGCCCGCTTTTCTGCTCTGTACCATTAAGGTCATGGACTTTATGATTGAAGACCGAAAGATGTAATTCAGGCTCTGAAAAACTGATTTTTACAGAGATAAATGAGTCTTCTTCGGGATTTACCCCAAACTTGAACGCATTTTCGATAAAAGGGATCAGGATAAGTGGGGCAATATATTTTCCGGCAGCCGGTTCGCAAGGCTGGTAATCAATTTTAACCGTATCTCCGAACCTGATCTTTTGTAAATCAATATAATCGCTGATATATTTGACCTCATTTTCAAGAGGAACAAAGTCGTGGCTAGCATCAGAGATCACGTAACGCATCATCCCGCTTAATTTTACGACCGCTTCAGGTGTTTTATCATCCTTTAAAATTGATAAAGAATAAATGGTATTGAGCGTATTAAAAAGAAAATGAGGATTGATCTGTGCCTTAAAATAAGACAATTCAGCTTTAAGCCTTTCTTTTTCAGCTTGCTTAAGCCGGTTGTTCAGTTTCAGCAATAATGAAAGAAATACAACCGCCAGGAAGAAGAACAGGCTATGCCCCATCCTGAACATCCAGCGGATCCGGTCGGGCCTGATACCCCGGTCCGGCCTGTGGCCCTCAGGTGGCCCCAAATGCTCTTTGAACGGGAAAAAGATTTCCGGCAGAAATGCGATGACCAGGTAACAAAACAGGAGGATCAGGATAAAAACCAGGTACCTGTTTTTAAAATATAGTTGAGGGATAAGGATATAGTAGTTCAGGTAGAAAAAAAGAAGGATTATAACGTTCGTCATATACCCTCTTAATGCCCTGACATCACTGAAGAATTCGGCTATCCCGCCTTCACCGGGCCAGAAAATGACGGGCAACAGTAAAAATAAGCTGCAGCCAATCACATGAAAGAGAACCGGGGTTGATTTGATCTTCATTTTCATCCGGGTTAGAATGTAAAAGTATGAGGATTATTGTTTGGAAAGGTGATTTTGAGGTGATCAGGGGATTTTTGCCGGAGAAAATGATTTTTATATGATTCGCTTGAAATGAATTATGTAATTTAGCAGGTAATCTCAACCTGATAACTTTTCAAAAATCCTTATATATGAATCCCTTCCGGAAGATTTTACTATTATCCGTCATCGTATTATTGATCGAACCAGTTGCTGTTCAGTCCCAGCTCGTCATCAACGAATATTCCGCGTCCAACCTGAATACTCTCATGGACAACTACCAGGAATACGAGGATTGGATTGAATTGTACAATGCCGGTTCAACGGGATTGAATATCGGCGGGTACCACCTCAGTGACGATACGGCCAGCACAACGCTTTGGGCCTTTCCGGATGGGCTTTACATTCCGTCGCATGGGTACCTGAAAATATGGGCGTCGGGCCGTAATGAAGTGGCCGATGGAAACTATCATACAAATTTCAGGCTGACCCAGACCAAAAGCGATGCCGATTGGATCGTGCTGTCGGATGCTGCCGGAACGACCCTTGATAAAGTACACCTGCAGATTACCCAGATGGATCATTCCCGGGGTAGAACGACCAGTGGAGGAGGAGAGTGGGGGATCTTCACCAACCCCACCCCGGGTTATTCAAATTCAGGATCCACAGCTTATTACGCTTATGCGGCAAAGCCCGTGGTCAGCGATACGGGCGGTTTTTACAACAGCTTTTTGAGCATTTCAATCGCAACTACGGAACCTGATGCCAAAATCAGGTATACCACTGATGGCACCGAACCGGTATCCACTTCACCTGAATATACAAGTCCGGTTAATATTTATATGACCAGAGTCCTCAAAGCAAGGGTTTTCAGCAATAATCCGGATATTTTACCCGGGCTTATCGAATTCAATACATATCTGATCAATGAAAATCATAACCTTCCGGTTGTTTCCATTGCGGGCAATGACCTGAAGGAATTGCTGAATGGGAACAATGCACTGCGCCCGAGGGGCTCCATTGAATTCTTCTCTAAATTCAAGATCAGGAAAACTACCGCTTATGGTGAATTTAACGAACACGGACAGGATTCCTGGGTGCATGATCAGCGCAGCATCGATTATATTACACGGGATGAAAACGGCTATAGTAATGCATTGCATGAGAAATTCTTTGCCCTTTCCGATCGTGAAGAATTCCAGCGGGTGATCCTGAGAGCGGCCGGCGATGATAATTATCCCGGGATCGACACCAGCGCGCACATGCGGGATGATTTTGTCCAGACCTTATCCCAGAAATCGGGCCAGCACCTCGACTGGCGCAAATCAGAACGTATCGTGATTTATGCTAACGGTGAGTACTGGGGAATTTATGCTATCCGCGAAAAAGTGCATGACCATGATTATACGCAGTATTATTATGACCAGGGTAAATATGATATCCAGTTTATCATGCTCTGGGGATGGACCTGGGCCGAATATGGCGGCGACCAGGCACTGAATGACTGGTATGAACTGCATGACTTCATTCTGTCCCATGATATGAGCAATCCGTTCATTTACCAGGCGGTCTCAGCCCAGTATGATGTCACCAGCCTGGTGGATTATGTCGTGCTGAATTCTTATGTGGTTTGTTCCGATTGGCTGAACTGGAATGTCGGCTGGTGGCGGGGACAGAATACGGAAGGCAGTCATAAAAAATGGGCCTATATTTTATGGGATGAAGACGCCACTTTCGGACATTACATCAATTATACGGGCATCCCGGCCCAATCACCCTATGTTTCTCCTTGCTTTCCCGAAGATCTGGATAATGACTTTTCTGATCCCGAAGGGCATATCGCCGTGCTGAACAAGCTGAGGACCAATGCTGAATTCGACCAGTATTATGTTTCACGATATATTGACCTGATGAACACTACGTTTAACGACGATTATATGATTAATCTGCTCGACAGCATGGCGGCCATTATTTCCGTGGAAATGCCGCAACATGTTGCGCGGTGGGGTGGATCTTTCGCAAAGTGGCAGTCGAATGTGCAGAAAATCAGGGATTTTATCACAACAAGAAATGGATATATTGATTATGGCTTGAGAGAATGTTACAACCTGACCGGTCCTTATGATATCGTGGTCAGCGCCGAACCGGAAGGAGTCGGCCTTGTGAAAGTCAATTCGCTTGAAATTAGCCAGTTTCCATGGGATGCGGAGTATTTTGGAGGAATTGATGTTAAACTGAAAGCCATAGAAACCAATCCGTATTATGAATTCGACCGGTGGGTGTTGAAAAACCATGCGGTTTCGCCGTCGGATACGCTTAAAGATGTTGTCCTGAGCCTTATCTCAGGTGATTCGATCATGGCCCTGTTCAAGCCGAGAGTGTTTGAAGATTCCCTGGTGATCAACGAGATCAATTACAATTCCGATGGCAGTTTTGATGCCGGCGACTGGGTTGAATTTTATAATCCGCACCCTTATGACCTGGATATTTCGGGATGGATTTTTAAAGATGAAGATGATCTCCATGAATTTGAATTTCCGGCTGGAACGACGGTTGAAGCGGAGGGCTATCTTGTACTGGTTGCAGATACGGCATCGTTCGACAGCCTATTCCCGGCCGTTGACAATTATACCGGCCCGATGGGATTTGGTCTTTCCGGCAACGGAGAGCTGATCCGGCTTTATGATGATGACAATACCATCGTCGACACTGTGCATTATGACGACACAGAACCCTGGCCCACCGAACCGGATGGAGGCGGCCCGACGCTCGAGCTGATCAACTACACCTGGGACAATGCGCTGCCCGAGAGCTGGGCGGCATCGGCATTGCATGGTACACCCGGCCAAGAGAACGGCAACTTCGTCAGCGTACAGGAACCGGTGGTTTTGACGCAAGAAGTCAGCTGCCGGGTGGTGCCTAATCCGTTCAGGAACAGTGCAGTGCTAAGAGTGAATAGCGATAATGTGATGGAAGATGCGTCTGTAAGGATTTTTAACCTGTTTGGCCAGGAAGTGATGCGACTTGAACAGATCAACTCGAATTACATCCCGATTTTTGCAGAAAGCCTTCCATCCGGGATTTATGTATACCGGTTGGCGAACAGCAGAGGAGGTGTGCTGTTTACGGGGAAATTCGTGGTGGATTAAAAAAGTTGTACTACCACTATAGTGGGACTACGGTTTTAACGGTTTTAAAAAGTTGTACTACCACTATAGTGGGACTACCGTTATTATATTACCTCACAATGAACGGCACGATCAGTGCAATGAGTCCCGTGCTCACAACCACCATGATGAACAGGTTGTATCTTACTGTATAGTTGCTTAAGAGCGAAGTATTATAGTACTTGTCAACTCCCTGATCCTGATACATCCTGATCAGTCCTTCAACTAATTTCGTACGGGTCTGTTTTCCTTTTAAAATTCCGATAATGACAACGGTATTTACTACAATGATCAGGAAAACAAAGAGATACATGACGATCAGAAGAGAATTATCTGTACGAGAATCCTTAACGAGGGCAGAATTAACCCCAAGGGCAACAAGGTTAAGCAAAATCGAGGTCAGAATAAAAATGGTATCTGTTTTCGTGTTCTGCGTAAGTTCCGTTGTGATGTGCTTATGAACTTGTTCTAACATAATGCTTTTATTTATGGTTATTAATTATTTATAGGCCTCATTCTATTTACATTCCTCAGATCCCCGGTAGGGATATAATTTCAATTCACTCTTATTATTGATTCCTTCAATTCTGACATCATCAAACCAGATCGTACCCGGCGAAAGGATATTCGCTTCAAAGCGGATATTGTCATTAGCCTCCGGTATATCAAAATAATATTCAAAATACATCCATTCCGAAACCGTCATCTTTTGATTGACTTTTGTTTCGCTGGGGCCTGGATTTCCCTTCATGCCGGCACCGACGCTGACTCTGAGAAAGCAGCTATCGCTCATGATCCAGAAGCTGACTTTATACGTTTCCCCGGGCTGTACTTTAAATTCTTCAAAAAATCCCGGCGAATGCCACCCGCCAATCGGTTCACATGACCTGACATTGAATCTTAGTGATCTTTTACCTTCCTTGAACAGCATTGTATCAGTGGTTATATCGAAGTCGCCGCTTGGTACAGTTTCCATTGAATAATACCACCAATTGACCGGAAGACCTTTACTTAATGTTTCAAAGCCGCCATTCATTTTACAGTCATGGCCTTTAACCGAAGTGCTCATCGGTTTGCAACCCGTAAGGACAATCAATGAAACTACTGTGAAGAAGAGACTAATGCATAAGTTTCTACTTTTCATGATATTTTAAATGATAAAAAATGAACAATATCCCGACCAGCAGTAAAGGTGAAATAACCATAAGTGAAGCGGGATTGCCGGTGAAGCTCTTGAAGAAGATTCCGGCCGCAATAAATGCAGCCACGAATAAGACTCCCCCGATCAGCTCCCATTTCCACGCAATGATTAAAACGATAATAATGATAAATGCCGGGATATTATGCATGAACAGGCAAATCAGGGCGTCTTTTCCTTCCATTTCAAAACAGTCCATCGAGAACATCATCATAAAAAGGATAGCCAGGATGGCCAGGATGCGCGGGGTCCAGTAAAGTAGTTTTTTTGTCATAATTTTGATTTGAAAACCGTTAAAAAAATTGACTTAGCAGCATATCCGGTGTAACTTTACCTAAAGTTAATCCAAATTTCTGTTGTAAAATTAAATTGAGGGAAGAAATTGATTGAGGAATTCTGCTTGTAAATCGTTTGTAAATTCTTTTGCAAGCATTCTTCTTACATAAATTATTAATTCGTGCCAACTTTGTATCAGAAGGATAATTTCGTCTTTGAATTATTAAAAAAGAAAATCGTGGAAACGATGCAAAAGTCTTTTCCAGGGATAAGTCCATCGATTTCCGAATGGAAAGGGCAGGATATTGTGAATTTTCAGGAAGAGCTACTGCAAAAGGTAAATGCACATGTCAGCGAGAAATGGTTTTATACACACATGAAAACCGGAAATGAGAAGTTGCCCAGGATTGATGTGTTGAACCTTTTATCGAAATATGCGGGATATGCCGACTGGAATGATTTCGTATTTAATCATGGCGGAGTCACCAGCAGGCCGGTTTTTAAGAGCGGAAACAAATACTTCATTTTAGTACCGGTCATGGTTTTTGGGGTATTGGGTATTTTTATATTGATAAATAAGTTGTTGAGTACCAGGGAATATACATTCTGCTTCTACGACACCCATACCAAAGATCCCATTACCAGTACCCAATTTAATACCGGTGCCACAGATTCTATGACCCATGCCAATGGTTTAATTGAAGTGAGTATTATACTGGAGAATGAATCACCTGTGAGCTATCTCTGTGGATCTGATGGTTGTTTTACGATGAAGACAGACCGAAGCGTGATCAAAATGGTGGTGAAGTCTCCCTATTACCGGGATGATACGATCATCAGGACGTTGAAAAAGTTCAACCAGCAGGAAACCATTGGTTTAAGACCTAATGAATATGCATTAATGCTAAAGTATTTCTCGGAAATGAATGTGGGAGAATGGGAAAAAAGAAGGGCGAGGATGGATGAGATGTTCGCGGATAATGCCCTGATCTACAAGGTGATGAACGATAAAAGAGGTACTGGGATGGAATTGTACAGCAAATGGGAATTCATTGATAAGATGACTATGCCGGTGAGCAGTTTAAAGAATATCGAGATCCTTTATACGAAATATGTCGGGGATAGGATCGCAGTTTTACGTTTTAGAATTTCAGATGAAACCCGATGAAGAAGCTGCTTTACATATTACTGATTTTTTCCACCTACATTTTGCTCAGTGGAAGATCATGTGAGGACGATGATGTAGCATTGAAAATGCAGGAAGAACAGGTGTCGGCAGCTAAAGACAGTATATTGAGGGAATTTGGCACGGATTATTTAGCGGAAGAAGCACGGCATGCGGCGGAGGTCAATGCAGTTCAAAAGCTGAAAGACCTTGCAGAGTATGTCGAGATTTATACGGATGTTTCCATGGACAGCCTGTTCAGGGCAAAGGCCGGTGAAATGATCAGGGATATGTTTGTTTCAGCGGAAAACCGGCTATTTTTCGGTAAGGTCATCAAAGAGAAGATAAAGCCTGTAACATTGAAGGAATTTCTGGAAAAAGGATTCGGGGATGATTATAGTACAACAGACATTATCTTTGATTCCATCAGGGTAAAGGAGCCTTTAGTGAAATCCGGTGACGAATTATATTTAGGTAAACTTACTGCATTCCAGACTGTTAACCTTCATTCCGTCAGGAATAATGTGCAATCTTACTCGCTTCCGATAACCATTAACTTCATCTCTTCCCGGCAAATGAACGTGATCGGTCGGGATACAATAAGGGTCTGGAGCGTTTATCTGGGAGACTTTGAAGAATCTTCAAAAGATTAATTCTGATCTGTAAAATAAGCTTTAAGCATTTACAAATGATTTGCAACGATTATTCCGTGTTTTGGAATGGATTGATTGAAAAAAGTCGTACTACCACTATAGTCGTACTACCACTTTTTCTTTCACAGATCAATCAACCGGTCTGCAATATCCCTGTTATCCGAAAGATGAACAACCTTATTCTGGCCGCCGAGCTTTCCGGTCGATTCAAGATATTTTTTGAACGTGCCGCTTTTTAGTGGAGTTATGCGCAACGGTTCAAGCACATGGCCGTCAATCAAATCCCGGTAGTACGTATTTTTATTGCACATGGCTTGGTCCAGTCTACGGGCAAAATCCTGCAAATCTTCCACATGGGTAGCAAACTCAATCAGCCACTGGTGATGAGGCAATCCAGCCGGCGGATTCACAACCGGGGCTACTGTAAATTCGGCAATCTGCGTGCCGGTAGCCTCACAAGCCTCAGCTAAAGCACTTTCCACCTCAGACGCAATGACATGTTCCCCAAATGCTGAGATAAATTGAGTGATCCTTCCCGAAACGATGATCCGGTATGGATTCAGTGATACAAACCTGACGGTGTCGCCCAGGTTATATCCCCAAAGGCCGGCATTACTGCTGAGAACAATGGCATAATCTTTACCGGTGGTTACCGCTTCTAGCGGAAAACGATCAGGTACTTCCCGTTGTAACTCTTCCAGGGGTATGAATTCGAAGAAAATGCCGCTGTTGACATTCAGCAGCAACCCATCACCCGGGGCTCCATCCTGGTAAGCAATAAACCCTTCCGAAGCCGGGTAAAGCTCAACCGTATCCACCGGGCGTCCGATCAGCCGGTCAAAAGCCTGCCTGTACGGTTCGTAATTCAATCCGCCGTAAACCAGCAAAGAAAAATCGGGGAATAATTCACCCACTGTTTTCCCTGTACGTGCCACCAACTTCTCAAAATACATCCTCAGCCAGCTCGGAATCCCGCTGATCAGCGACATCCTTTTCCTGATCGTTTCCTCAACAACAGCATCTACTTTGGCTTCCCAGTCCTCAATGCAATTGGTCTCCCAGGATGGCATCCTGTTTTTTTGAAGATAAACAGGGACATGATGGGCGGATATGCCAGACAAACGGCCTGACGGGATCATGCCTTTTTTTTCCAGAACGGGGCTACCTTGCAGAAAGATCATGTTGTGGTCGGCAAAGGCAAAATTATTTGTCCGGTTCATATACATCAACAAAGCGTTTCGTGCCGAATCGATGTGGTTGGAAATGGAATCTGCTGTGATGGGGATATACTTTGTGCCCGAAGTTGTGCCCGAGGTTTTTGCAAAATAGATAGGCAAACCTGGCCAGAGGATGTCTTTTTCACCGGATGAAATTCTTTCGATAAATGGTCTTAGATCTTCATAATCGCAGACCGCTACGTGCTTTTTGAAATCAGTGTAGGATTTTATTTCCTTGAAGCGGTGAGCTTTGCCATAGATTGAATATTGTCCTTTACTGATGAGTGCTTTGAACACGTTATCCTGGCATTCGACGGGCCGATGGGCGTCGCGCCGGATCGATCCGGCGATGAAAAATGAAAGTGGTTGACTAAGTATGGAACGAATGCCCATTGGCAGGGGATTAGGAAGTTTTAAATCACCGTTGATGGATGATAAACGATGGAATCACGATACAGATTGCTGCCATCAGTTGGATTTTGCATAAAGATAGTCATTTTGTAATCATATGGTTGCAAAAAGTGGTAGTCCCACTATAGTGGTAGTACGAGTTTTTTTCCCCTCCTCAGTTTACCATGCCATGCGCTCGAATTATGAAACCAAGATCGTTCAAAGGAGATAAGGTGATATGGGGGTGCATTTTCCCCGATTATTCCGTATATTTACCGTTGCAAGTCAATTCTTTCCGCTTAAATTGAAAATGCCATGATCCAAACGCTTATCATTGATGATGAAGATCATATTCGCGATTCACTTAGCAAGCTTCTGATTAAGCATTGCCCCCTGGTTAACATTACGGGAGAGGCCAATAGTGTTGCCACTGGGTTGAAAACAATCCGGGAACTCCATCCCGATCTTGTCCTGCTGGATATCCAGATGGACGATGGGACAGGTTTCGACCTGCTGGATGCACTGCCGGTCATTGATTTTAGGATCATCTTTATCACCGCATTTGACCAGTATGCCATCCAGGCATTCAGGTTCAGCGCAGTGGATTACCTGCTCAAACCGGTGAATCCTGAATTGCTTGCAGATGCTGTTAACCGGGCTGGGCAACTGATCCAGGATCATCACCGTTTGCAGTTGCTGGCCTTGAAAGAGAACCTGGAAAACCTGGATAAGCAACATAAAAAGATCATCCTCAAGACGACCGATAATGTTTACCTGTTGAATCTCAATGAAATCATTTCCTGTGAATCGGATGATAATTACACCCGCGTTTACCTTGCCAGCAATGAGAAGATACTGGTATCCAAAACGCTGAAAGAATATGATGAGATGCTTAACGGTTGGGGATTTTACCGGGTGCACAAGTCTTTCCTGATCAACCTGGCACACATCAAGCGCTTTGAAAAGCAGGAAGGAGGCTATATTGTCCTTACGAATGATTTGAAAATCCCGGTGGCTTCACGGAAGCGGGAAGAGATGCTGATGCTGTTGGATAAGATGGCGGAGTAGGGGATCAGAAAGTAGTCAGAAGTTGGTCAGAAAGTAGTCAGAAGGTGGTCAGAAAGTAGTCAGAAGGTGGTCATTTAATAGGTGGTAAATATTTGTACAAGCTGTTTTCAATATTAATGATTTTCTTCAGTTTGGTTGGAAATAGCCAGAATGATCTACCAAACAGGCATAAAACTATCGACAGCCTCTTGAAAGGCTTGCCCGGTGCGGAGGAAAAAGAACGCGTTGATTTGATGAATGATATTTCTTCCCTTTACGCGCCGGTGAACTTTGATTCCAGTACTTTTTATTCGTCCGGTGCGATGCGCCTGGCTACCATTCAGAATTACTATTACGGTGTCGCTTGTTCCAGGCTTTACACCGGTAATGCCTATTATTATAAGCTGGATTTTAAAAATGCGCTGATAGCCTATCTTTCAGCACAAACCATTTTGGAGAAAAGTAATCACGTTGATGAATTGGGAGAACTGAACATGATGCTTGGGCACATTAACTTCTTTATCATGAGGCCTGAGAATGCTATTTCATTTTATCGTAAAGCGCTGGGTTACAAGTTGACTTCAGGAGATGAAAAGTCCTTAAATGAAATCTATTATGCGTTGAGTCTCACTTTCTGGAGAGAAGGAGCCACAGATAGCGCTTTGGTTTACTGCGACAAGCTGCTCAAATATTCGCAAAAGTATAAAGACCATATAATTGAAGCACTTGCAATAACACTAATTGGTCAGAACTATTTTGACGAAAGAGCCATTGCATATTATAAAGAAGCATTGAAAATTGCGATAAAGCTGAACAATTACAATTTCATTTCTATACCTTACAATAACATTGCCAGTAATTATGACAGGAGCTCACCTTTGTTTGAAACCAGGGGCGATTTGAAACTGGCAAGATCCTATTATGACAGTGCTTTTAGCGCTGCTAATCAAATCGATTACAGTATATTGCAAGCAATGATTTCGGTCTCTTTAGCAGAAATCGATATTGAAGAAAGGAAATTTCAACATGCGGAAGCCAATCTGAATCGCAGTGAAGCGAAATTGAATGATTTTTATTCTTTTCCTGAAAATACCTCTTCCCCTGCAGGCTTCTTTTCTTTCGGGAAAATTTATGACTATTATTTGATGTTAAGGACGAAAAATGATCTTTTCAATGCCCGGTATAAACTGGCTTTAAAACAAGGAGATTTCAACAGGGCTATTGAATACCTTCATCTTTATTATCAATCACAGGACACTTTAAATTCAGCGCAGCAGGGCCGGCAACTTGAACTGATCATGGCGGAGTCGGAGGCCGAAAGGACCGATCAAAAGATCAGGGCACTGGCGCAGGAAAATGAGCTGAACCGTCTGAAGATCAATCAGAGTCGGTTTGTTTTTTCAGGCATTGCTGCATCGGTGGTTATCATCAGCCTCTTCCTGCTCCTTTATTTTCAGCGTAAAAGGCTAATTGCCGAACAGAAATCCATCTTGAACGAACAGCGGCTGCTGCGGGCCCAGATGAACCCGCATTTCCTGTTCAATTCCCTCGCCAGTATCCAGAATTACATGATCAATGAAGATACCGACAAAGCCAGCATCTATCTTTCCCGTTTCTCTCAATTGGTAAGGAATATCCTCGACAATTCCACTGAAGAATACGTCCCACTGGAGAAAGAGATCGAAACCATCAGGAATTACCTTGAACTTCAAAAGGTAAGATACGCCGGCAAATTCGACTTTATTATTGATATTGACACGGGTATTGATATTGATACTGTAATGGTTCCCCCCATGCTGGCACAGCCTTTCATTGAAAATGCTATTGAGCACGGCATCAAACACAAGCAGGCACCTGGCCTAATCGATATTCGCTTTAAATGGGAAGACGGCCTGATCCGTTTTGAAGTGGAGGATGACGGCGTCGGGCGGGAAAAAGCCCGTGAGATTGAAGCTGTGAAAGGCACCCGTCACCGTTCTATGGCGACTTCGATCACCACCGACCGCCTGGCCATGATCAATAAAAAGCTGAAAAAGAAGATTAGGCTGGAGATCGAAGACCTGAAGGATGGTGATGGGGTTGGAATCGGGACGAGGGTAAGGTTTGGGATTCCCATCCGAAGTGTTGAGAAATACTGATTGTCTGTCAGGCCTACCGGGTCAGCATCAAACAAAAGTCCTTGATATGCAGATGCTCTATTCCCTTGTAAGTGGAAGTTTTGCCTGTTTCATCCATGCTTACAAGGTACTTGGGATAATTATCCGGTATTTCCATAAGGCTTGCATATTCCCGGTCAATTGTCTCCTGGCTTGCTAAAAGATAACAAACCTGGACATAAATTCTTTCTCCGTCTTTTTCGCAAATGAAATCCACCTCTTTCTCACCTGATTTACCGATATAAACACGGTAACCTGCAATTCTTAGATGAAGATAAACCATGTTTTCGAGTATTTTTCCAATATCTCCGGTTTTATAACTGGTAATTGAATGGCGAAGTCCCAGGTCTTCGAAATAGTATTTTGCTCCGACTTCAAAGATCTTTCTCCCGGTAATATCAGTTCTTGGCACACCGAAAATAAAAAAAGCTGATTCAAGATAATCCAGGTAATTCAGTACGACTTGTGTGGAAATGTTGATACGCTGAGATTTAAGAAAATCGCTTATTCTTCTGGCTGAAACCAGGCTACCCGTGTGATCACAGAGATATTTCACCAGGTTTTCGAGAAAAGGTATGTTCCTTACATTATATCGTGCCACTACATCCTTGAACAGGATCGTATTATAAATATTCCTCAGGTAATCAAATACAACCCGGTCGTCCCCGGGAAGATGAATCAAATAGGGAAGGCCTCCTTTTTTCAGGTATTCCATGAATGCTGGAGTTGTATCTTCCTTTTTATGGAAAACAAGAAATTCCTGGTAAGAAAGTCCATATACCTTGCATTCAATGTACCGCCCGCTCAGATAAGTGGCTAATTCTCCAGAAAGCATGCTGGCATTGCTGCCCGTGCAATAAATGTCAAAATTTCCTTTGGATTGTAAACTTCGCAATGCTTTCTCAAATTCAATAATATCCTGAACCTCGTCAACAAAAAGACTTGTTTTATCTTTCTTTAAACGATCGACATGATCGAGAAGATCCTTATAAGAAACTATATGGGAATACTCGTCCAGTTCTTTGTTGATATAGACTATAGTACGGTCAGGATCTGATTGCCGGATCATATCTATAAGCTGGTATAGCATATAACTCTTTCCCACGCGCCGTTGCCCGGTAATCACCTTAATAACATCTTTACCAATATAAGGCCTAATTCTTTCGATGTACAGAGGCCTGGATATGTAGCTGAAATTATTTTTCATTTTATCATTTATGATTGACATACATTACAAATATACGATATATATCTATTATAATTGACATGATATTATATATTTTTTGAGCTAAGAAAACAAATCTTATGGAATGTTATAATTATTCTTGAAATTTGAAAGCTATTCTTTTAATTTTCAAATAATAATCACTTTTAAGAAAGAAAACTTTAACAGATTTATCCTGATATCTTATATCTTTATTCCAGTCAATCAACCAGTCCATGCTGATGACCAACGACCAATGACCAAAACTCTATCCATCCTCCTCCTCCTCGCCTTACTGGCTGCATGCGGAACGCCGGTTGCAGTCTGCCGACCGAAGTCCGGGAAGATCGTGAAATACTGCTTCACCTAGTTGGTTGATTATCCTGGAAATAATACTTCTTTAACCAGATCGCATACAACGGATCAAGGAGAATGACAGTGCCTGCATCTTCATCGATGATTTCCTTACTGATCAATGCTTTCCTGATCCTGACCACATTGGCTGACGTGCCGAGCTGGTATCGGCCAATATTTTCCATGGACGTATACCGGGTGTGCCCGTCAAGTATCATTCTTAAAAAATTAACATACGAGGTAGTCAGGTCTTCCGTAATTTTCTGGAACAACAGGCTCATTTGTAAGATAAGATTGTCAAGCGCTTCATCAATGACACCGGTGGTAACTTCTCGTTCGGTCCGAAGCCATGTTTGCTGCGCTAATTGCTGGACATAGTAAGGATGGCATTCGGTCAATGTTGCAATTCTTGCTGCATGCTCAGGATCAATTGCCTTTCCTGTTGAAATGAACCGCTCCTGTATAAACGGGATCCAATGATCCGGGGAAATCTTTGAAAGGAACATTAAATCCCCAAATTTGTAAAATGGCATGGATGCGGAGGTAAAAACATCGAGCAGCATATGCCGTTTGCTCCCGTAAATGCAGTACGAAACCATCTGATGCTTTTGCCAGTGGGAGCGGAGTTTTTTCTGGAATGCCAGCGGATCTTCATAAAATGCGATGTTCTGAAACTCATCCAGGCAAATGACGATCTTATGGCTTTTAGCCAAAGCGATATTCTCAGCCAGGTTCAGGATCTCATCCGGTTGCCGCTTTATTTCAGCCCAGTCGAGGCTCAGGGAAAATTCCTGATGGGCATCCGGTGAAAAACTGATCCTGGGGATCCATTCTTTCATGAACTCCTTAACATTGTTCATGATCTCTTCGATCCGATTTGATGTGGCCCGGATCACGCTTTCAGCAAGGCATTTGTAAAACTCTTCCTCGCTACGGATATTAAAGAGGTCAATGAATATAATGATCATATCCGGGGCTGTTTTCCTGGCCTCAACAGCAGATTTGTGCACCAGGGAAGATTTGCCCCATCTGCGCGGAGAAATCAATACCGTATTGGTGCCTGACCGGAAATTCTCAATAAGTCGCTGCTGTTCAGCCTCCCGGTTAGTGAAGTTTTCGCCTGTCGCCAGCTTTCCATATACAAAAGGAGTTTCCATTGGATCAAGTTTTTATCAAAGATAAGTAATATTATAGTAACTAACAAAAGAATTAGTTATAAAAATATGAGTTATAATGAAAAATGTTAAGTATTGAATGGCTAATGCTTGAAATAATTTTCATCGGGTCCAGCAAAAATTTAATTTATTAACTTTATAGCTGCCAGACGATTAAATCCATGAAACACGCTCAATTCCCATATGTACCCATGCTCCTCGCCTTCCTGGCTGCGTGCGGACCGCCGGCTGCAGACCGCAGCCCATTGCAATTTGTTGCTTACGAAAAGAACCCAATCTTAGGAACTGGTATTAAGGGAGACTGGGATACCTTGAATGCCAATACGCCTGATGTGGTTTTTGTGAAGGTAATCAATGTTTTATGTGTCATGATTACGGGGGCGGACATGAAAATATTGGCGTAGCAACTGCAGGGCTAAGAAATTAAAAATTAAAAATTAAAAATTAAATCGTTCCATCGCCTATTCAACCAATCGCCCAATCGTCCAATCGTCAAATTTTCGTGCGTTCCCTCATCCAGCGGAAGCTTCTCCTCATTAGTTTCAAGCGTTCCCTCATCTGAATCATCCTAGTGGTTTCAGCGTCATAAATTTATTTTTCGTTGAACGTGTTCTTGGATTTACAAATATTTCAGCCATGAAAAAAATAATCTTTTTGACAGTTATTCTACTTTACGATACATTTGCGCTAAAAGGCCAGTGGACATATTCCAGTTTGGCGGTCCCTACTGATTACATGGGGGTTACGGTCTCTGGCTCCAAAGTATATTTTGCGGGTGGAGAAGATTGCAACGATTTATTGTCGCTTGTCGAAATATATGACGCAAGTACCGGGTCCTGGAATACAGACGAAAATTTATCTGTTGCCCGGGAATTGCCCTTCGCGACTACTTGCGGCAGCAAGGTCATCTTTGCCGGAGGGGTTGACTTCTATATCACCCAACAGGTCTTTTCTACGATTGATATCTATGATACCCTGTCCGGTGAATGGACGGTTGAAGAGCTTTCAGTACCTCGTTTGCAAGCTGCAGTGGTAAGCCATGGCGACACGGTCCTATTCGCAGGTGGAACCAATTATCAAACGGGTGCTACATACGATATTGTCGAAATGCTTAATGTTCAAACAGGAGAATGGTCAACTGCAATGCTATCTGAACCGCGGACAACCTGGTGGGCAAAAGTCGGAAACCTGGCCATTTTTGCCGGAGGTTATAGTGATCAGCAATCGTCTAAAAGGGTCGATATCTATAACTTTGCCACACAAACCTGGAGTGTCGACTCCCTTTCAGTACCACGGGCATTTATTGGAATGACCACGATAGGAAATAAAGTCTTGATTGCCGGGGGGATGGTCAGCGGTAATACAGCCAGTAATGTGGTAGATATTTATGATGCCGTTTCAGGCTCATGGGATACAGCTTATCTTTCCGTGGCAAGGGCCTTTGCAGACAATCAGCAAGCTGTTACGGCAGGTGGAAAAGCTTATTTTGTCGGTGGTGGCAAAATCGATCTGAATGAAGGATATTGGACCGCCGCATACGATGTGATTGATATATATGAGGAGGCTACCAATACCTGGTCCGTAGATACTATGCCGATTCCCATTCGTGTGCATCATGCTGTGGCAGCCGCAGATAATAAAGTTATCATTGCCGGGGGATATTTAATGGAACCACCTTACGGGTGTGATAACGCGGTGGCCATTTACACCTGTCCTCCTTCATCTTGTTTGCCAACGGGTATCGTGTTTTCTTCCCAGGAAGAAATTGATCATTTTCAAGTCAATCATCCAACATGCAATGAGGTAATTGGCGATGTCATCATCAATGGCACGGATATAAGCAATCTGATGGGCTTAAGTATATTGACATCAATCGGTGGTAATCTGACAATTTACAACACCTCATTGACAGATCTTACAGGATTGGAAAATATTGCATTCATTGGAGGTGATTTTTCGATTGGTATGGATTTCATGGGATGCCATGGCAACAATTCTCTTACGAGCTTAATAGGGATGGATTCATTGACAACTGTCGGAGGGTCACTTAACATTCGTTGTAACGAAATCCTGGCTGATTTATCAGGAATAGAACAGTTGAATTCCATTGCAGGTGACTTATCAATCCAGGATAATCCGGCACTTACTAACTGTGCAGCACAAAGCATTTGCGAGTACTTGTCAGGTCCGAACGGCGAGATTAATATCAGCGGAAACAAAACAGGCTGCAACAGCCCGGAAGAGGTAGAGGAAGCGTGTGCTAATGTTGGATTTGAGGAGTCTCCAGTCAGCAGTCAGCAGTCAGCAGTCATTGCGTATCCTAACCCGACCTCCGGGATTGTCGATTTTCAATTTTCGATTTTCAATGGACAATGGCCAATGGCCAATGGACAACGGACAATCCTTAAAGTTTACAACGCACAGGGACAGGAAGTTGCGACGGTGCTGGATGGAAGGTGGCCAGGTGACCAGGTGGTCAGGTGGGATGCAAGCGGGCTGCCGGCAGGTGTATATTATTACCGCC
>AMWB02042905.1_pt2 | contig 32493 bp, 23 predicted proteins | sample 200311 | NCBI WGS metagenome assembly AMWB02 (sample SAMN02737377, study PRJNA173069) | bioreactor metagenome | biome: anode biofilm in microbial fuel cells | place: USA: California | collected 2010-12-16
GCGAGCGCGGCTAAGTGGAGCCGATCCTTGGCGTTCGCCAGCACCCGAAGGGCCAGAAGGAAGTCCTCGATCTCGTCAGACTCGTTCTCGTGGTTGGCGGTCAGCCGCTTGTAGTAGGGAACCCCCTTCGATTTCAACTCAGTCTCGACGGCCATTAACGCGAAACGGGTCCGCCCGAGGATTGCGCAGTCGCTGTGCGTGACGCCGCCCTCCACGTCCTCGTGCCCTTCGGCGACGAGCCTCTCGATCTCGGCCACTATCCTCTGCGCCTCGTCCTCCTCGTTGTCGCCGACTAGGACGGATGTCTGCCCCCTGACGGGAAGTTGGGCCTCGACGAGGTAGTTCGGCTCAAGCGAGCGCGCTACTTCGACCACGGCCTGAGAAGAGCGGAAGTTCTCCGTGAGTTCGATTTCGCCGGCGCCGAACTCGTCCTTAAACCGCCACATGAAGTCGGGACTCGAGGTGTTAAAGCCGTAGATGGACTGCTTGGGGTCGCCGACCATCATCACGTTGCGGAAGGAGTCCCCGCAGAGGGCCGTTAGAACCGCGTATTGGGCCTCGTTGAGATCCTGTGCCTCGTCCAAGCAAACAAACTTGTAGAGCCGCCGGTAGAAGTCGGCAATTTTCGGATACCCGCTCAGAAGCCTGTAGGCTAGCAGGAGCAGATCGTCGAAGTCGTAGGCTCCGCAGGCCCGCAGACCCGCGTCGTAGGCATCGAGCACGCGCCGGTCCAGTTCATCCTCGGGCCACTCACAGGTAACAGGGTGGGCCTTGATTCTGGAAATACCCTGCAGCCAGTCGTCGAGCCGCTTATTTCTCGCCTTGGCGTCGTCGATATTCCCGAGTTCCTCCGCGAGCAGCGGATCCTGCAGGGCGGCCTCAAGGAGAATCTCCTTGCGGTCCTTGTGCTGCTCGAATACGTGGGGCATGCCCTCTACCCCGACTGGCTTGCCCCGCTCGGTGAGCATCTCAAGGCAGAAACTGTGCATGGTGCCGATGAAGGCCCGCTGCCTCTCTTCGCCGAGATCCGACAGCCGCTCCCTCATCTCGTTAGCGGCCTTGTTGGTGAAGGTTAGCGCGAGCACCCGGAAGTGCCCCGGCACAGTCGTCAGAAGCCTCCTCACCCGCTCGGTGAGCACGCGGGTCTTGCCCGAGCCCGGACCCGCCACGACGAGCAGTGCCCCCTCCTCGTGCTCGACGATTCTGATCTGGTTCGGGGACAGCCTGGTCTTGTTCATAAAAACTCCTCGCCGCCCGCCGTCGGGACGTGGTTGGCAGACAGCATCTCGAAGAGTTTCCTGATGTGCTGAGGAAACCTCCGTCCCTCGTCCCCGATCGACGCAAGCGTGGCGGCGATGGGTTCTGCCATGCGCGTCTTCGCCTCGCCAAGTGCATCCTTCGCCGCCCTCTCACGCCCGCCGGCGCTCTTGTAGTCCCTGGCGACGCCGCCCTTGGCCGGCTTGCCGTCGTGTTTTGCGATATACGCGTCGAGGAAGCCATTCATTCCGTACGTCCCGTTAAGCGCGGACTCGATTTCGGCGAGATACCCCTCGGCGACCAGTTGGCTCTCGAAGTTGTTTCCGTCCGGAAGAACGACGACGTTCGGGCAGGCGGCCGACGCGAGTTTCCCCGCCTTGGCCAGCGCTCTTTCCAGCAGAGACAGAGGCTGGATCTCCCCGTCGGAGAATACATACCACGGGATGCTCAGGTTTTCGGCGAGCCAGATGAACGGGAAGTAGCTTCCCGCGCCTCCTACCCTGACGAAGCTGAAACCCAGTTCGTGGACGCTCGAGCCCCAGAATGCCTCGGCAAGAACCGGCAGCGCCTGCTCCTCGGTCTCGCCCTCGAAGAAGACCGCCGCCCTCGCGAACAGAAGATCCCCGCGCGTGTTAACGACGCCATGCCGGAGTTTGCGGACGTCGTCGGCGTTCAGTTTCGACAGGTCCAAACGTGAGACCGTGGAGTCGCCACCCGTCCGTATGAAAAGGCGCAAGTCGGCTAGTCCGGCCTGCCCCGCAAAATAGGGTGAATGCGTGCTGACGATACGCTGTCCCGGGATGGATTTAACCTGAGAGAAGAGCGACCGCTGCGCCTGGGGATGGAGATGGGACTCCGGCTCTTCGAGGGCCAGCAGCGAATGGATATGCTCCCCCGCCTCGGCGGACTGCCTGTTCCTCCAAGAAGCGAACGCTCTGAAGACAAGCAGTGAAGCGAGGCTTCTCGTCCCCATGCCGTGTCTCGCCAAGGGGAACGGCTGGGCTCCGGCCGTCGAGAATGTGACATCCACCCCTTTGGACAGATCCCTCAGTTTCCTTGCGACAGGGGAGATGTCGATCGCGGCTCCTTCAGCGGCGACGACGGACTGGATGTCGGAAAGGTTCTCCTTGAGGTGCCTGAGGATTTCGCTCTTGGAGACGATATCTTGGTTCAGGCCGGAAAGGGCCGCCTCGAACGCCGCCACTTCCTCCTCGGACAGGCCGAGATCCTCCGTCATCCTGCGCCAGAACGAACCCTGGCGGCGAAGGTCGTCTTCGAGGTCCCTCTTGGCGTCGATGTAGTGGAGCGCAATCGGCTCGATCTGGGCCGCGGAAACCCTTGCGTCCTGCACTGGCGTGGCCAGCCAATCGGCGAAGGGCCGCCATTCGTTGAGGAACCTTCGTTCGACGATGTAGTCGCCTTTGGCGAGGCTCCACACAAGCATCGTACGCAGGCCGACGAAGTCGTTGTAGTCGTTCGCCATGTCTTGCATGACCCCGCCACCCCAGAGGTTCGTCCAGAAACTTCCCGCCGGGAACGCATCGGCCAGAGTGCCGTCCGGGTTCGCCGGGCGAATCTTGACGTCCACCGTGACCACCCTTTCCTTGGGCGGCAGGGCCTCGCCGTTCTCGAGTCTCACGTCGTCCTGCCCCAGCGTCTTGCGTCCCGAGCCGATGGCCGCGTAGAGGGCGTCGAGGAAACTCGTTTTGCCCGCGTTGTTGGCTCCAATGAGAACGGTGAGGTCTCCCAGCGGAACCTCCGCGTTCTTCAACGCCCTGAAGTTCGAAACCCGAACGTCGGTGATTCTTATTCCGCTGTGATTTTCAGCCATGCTCGTCTATTCCCCTAGTTCGTTCCGTTTCCGCTCACTCGACCCCGAGTGCCTTGAAAACCGCGTCCACCGGATCGGAATAAAAACCCGTCTGGAACTTGGCAAAGAGTTCCCCCGGAACGGAGGGAATGTCCACCACACTCGACATCGGCAGCAGTAGCCGCTTGGCTCCCGCGTCAAATGCGACTTGAAGGCTTTCGGCAAGGTTACGTGCCTGCGTCACGGTTCCCCCCAGGGTCATATCGCCGAGAATGACAGTCTGTGGCTGTACGGGCTTGCCGAGCGCCGCCGAGCAGAGGGCAACGAACCCGGCCAGCGTGGAGGCCTGCGGCTCGCCGGAATTCTGTAGCTCGACCAGGTGCAGGTGAAAATCCCTCTCGCCGGGCTTGGCCGTCGCGCTGACGCGGGAAGCGTTCGCCTTAAAGTAGTCGAAGGCAATGCGAGCTGGCTCCTTGGGAGCGATCCCTGAAACAGAGAGTTTGCCCCCGCCAGGAATACACTGGATCTCGAAGCGGTAAAGGCCCGGCATCTCGCCTGCGCCCATGGCGATGGTGTGAAGGGCTCCCGGAGCAAGCCTACCCTCGGGAACCAAGCCACCTCCGCCCTGCTCCGGCACAGCGACGAATCGCTCTTGTCCATCTTCCAAGTCGATGTAACTGAAATGGACGTCGTAGAACTCCATGCCGCCGATCTTCTTCAACTGCTCCTTAACCCGCCGCCGACTTTCGAGGGCGTATTCGAGGCACTTGCGGACGGTACCTTTTTCGTATTCGCCGTGCGGAGCAATTAGTTTGAGAAGGCCCGAGACTGTGCGGCGGACAGCGATGGTGTCGCGCTGGTTGAGGTTGTTGCCCAGTTTGAACCAGCGGTCGATGGCATCTGAGAAAGTGCGCTTGCGCATCTCCCGAAGGAACTCCGCGAGATAATCAACGATGAGGCCATACTGGTTCGTGAAGAACTCAGGACGCATCTTGGGGATTTCCCAGCCTGGAACGTAGGCGTGGAAGCGGTCGAAGAACGCCGAATCAATCATAGGTTCTGGGAAGGGGCTGAACAGGTGGCTAGTTTTGACCAGCGACTCGACGGTCTGCCCCTGCGGGAGATTGCCGACGAAGACCATGGCCGCATTCGCACTGATGGCCTCACGCCCACGCGCGAAGGAGCCTGAAGCCATGAAGTCCTTCATGATCTGGACACCGTCCTGATCCTTAAAGTTGATACCCGCGACCTCATCAAAGGCGACGACATCCCATAGGCCGACCAGGCCCACCTTGCGAGCCGACATGTTGTAGAAGAGGTTGGCCACGGTCGTCTGTCCGCCAGAGACCAAAATACTGTTGGGGCTGATTTCCTTGTATATGTGCGACTTACCCGTGCCGCGCGGCCCCAACTCGCAGAGGTTGTAATTGTTTTCGACCAGAGGAATCATCCGGGCAAGCAGGTGCCACTTCACGCGCTCCTTGAAGCACGTCGGCTCCATTCCCGTGGAGCGGATAAGGGCGTCAATCCACTGCATCTCCGTGAAACCCTTGCGTGCCTCATACAGAGCCTCCATGTCCATGCCCGGCATCTGGATGGGCTTAAGCTCTGTGATTAGGAAGGGGGACCCCTTCTGGTTCTCCTCGAAGCGGTAGGCCACAGTGACGATGCACCAGATGCCGCCAACCAGCAGCTTCTCGAACTGGCGCACGAAGGCGTCCGACATCTCGGCGTTCTTCACTCCGAGGTTGGATAGGACTGCCTCATAGACATCGCGCTTCTCGTTGAGCCGCGCAGTCACCTTGTCGATCACCTTGAAACTGCCCTGCTCCCGAATGCGCGACTTGACCTTTTCGCTTTCGTCGGGACGAACATAGTTTTCCTCAAGCACTCGCTTGACCGTCTCCATGCCCGAGCGGATCACCTCGGAATCGGAAGATGCGCAATACATCCCCAGGAGATATTCGAGGACGTAGACAGGGACGTTAGCCCCCTCCTTGATGAGTTTGGTCAGATCCTTGCGCACAACCTTCCCGGCGAACCGCGTGGTCAGCAGCTCATCCAGCCCTTGGTCGGGCGCCGGTAAGGTTATGTCGTTGTCTGTATCCGCCATGTTGCCTGCCTCAGAAATCGTTCGAAATGGCCAGGTCTATCCGGAAGGGAATCCGGAGCACCTCGGCCTTGCTTTGGGCGTCGCGGGCAACCAGCCAATAGTCCTTAGTCCGGTCATAATTTCCAGAACGGACGGTGAGGATGACCGACCGATTACGGTCATCCAGGGTCTGCGAGCGGCTGTCGAAGGTAACGGCCTGCTCATCACTTACCAATGACTCTCCATCGCGAAGGCTGACCAAAACGGTTCTCGCAAGTACCCGGTCGGAAAGCGCCTCCATCTGGATGAACTCGAATCGCTGCTTGTTCGTCACCACGCGGTTAGCCGATCCTATCGGGCTGAAATCGGCCGGTCTGGCCTTGATTTTGTCTCCCTCGTTTTCGCGAACCGTCAGCACGGGTACCACGATTTCTTGAGGCATGGCACTGCCATGGACGAAACGGGCGCCCCCAACGAAATGAAAGCGCGTAGCCCCTTTGGGCAGCCAAAAATCGACGCTGCCATCGCCCGGAGTAGTCCCCGCCGTAGCCGAGGTGTTTCCCGCCCAAACCTTGGGGTTAGCCACAAGACCTCGACCAACCAGATAGCGTTTCTTGCTTCGAAGAGCGCCTTCGGGCTCGCGGTCGGACTCGTTTCGGTCGGCCTCCGCCAAGGGGGCTTCCTGATAGATAAAACCGTGATCGGCTGTCACAAGAACTACCGAGCCGTTGAGGCTGTTGAGAACGAAGCCGATAAGACGCACTAATTCGCCGATCGTGCCTTCGACAGCCTCGAAGGTCTGCGTCTCGGTCTTGCGGTCGTCACCGGTGGAGTCGATGCGGTCGTGATAGATGTAGATGAGCCGGTGGGGACGAACGAACTCGCGGCCACCCTCTTTACCCATCTCGAGCAACTCCCCGGCCGTTACAGCCTTGCCACCGTGGGCGGCAAGTACCGCAGAGCGATTCTCGATGGAGGCCGTGGGCATTCCGTCCACGCTAACGCCTAAATTCGACTTGTAGGCGATTTCCTTGTGAGGAAGCAGCGCGGCCATGCCGAGAGTCGTGTAGCTAGGCAAAACCCCCAGCATTGCGTCCAGAGTGGCCTTAACACGGCTCTTGGAGGCGAGTTCCCGTGAGAGTTCCTCAGCGGCCTCATAGCGGAATGCGTCGGACACAATAACAAAAACCCTCTTGGCCCCGCCGCCGAAAGTCGGCACCACGATCCGCTCGTGAAAGTCCTGCTGGTTGATCACCCCCTGCAGTCGCCAATCGGTGAGAAGGCCTTTCTCCCCGTCGACAACTTTGTCCCAAGCGGATGCTAGTTGGGGGACGAACCAGCCCGAATATGTCTCTTCGATGCGATCTTTGAGCGAACGCAGCAGGCCCCAGCCGAGGGGCTCCACGATTTCAGATGCGCGCATGAAGCGCCGATACAACTGGTCGAACCTGAAGGCGTCCGTCCTGTAGGCCTCGAATCCCGCCAATGCGTCGGAGAAACTGAACCCCTTGGCGTGCCGGGCTTGGCACTCAAAGAAGCCAGCCCCAGCTTCGAGGGCGTCGTAGCAAGCGGCTAATGCCTGGGTGCCATCGTTGCCCTGAGCGAGCATTCGGTTGGCCCAGTGCCCGTCCCTGCGCCGCGCCACCAGCGCGCGTACGGCATCCATGTTCGCCCCCGCTCCGGCGAGTATGCGGTCGCGCAGCTCCTGGATGACCCGCTTCTCCACCTCTTCGAACGTCAGCACTTCTGCAAGGGCGTCGGCAGAAAGCGAGGATACGGCCCGGGCAATGTCCAGCGACTTGGAGATCGACTCAGAAAGCACGTTGTAGGAGGCGAAACCAGTAATGTCCGAACGCCAGCGTCCGCAGAGGACGGCGGCGTTGGCCACCCCGCTCCTCGCCTGTATGGCGAAATGGGCGAGCGACGACGGAAGGCTTCCTGCGAGGCTGGATGCCATATCAGTTACGAGAATCCGCGTCAGGAGGTCTCGAACCGAGTGCTCTTTCTCCGCGTAGCCGAACTCACCCTCTACCAGAGCCCAGAAAGCCTGCTCGAGATCGTTCGACTGAATATCGGCCCATGCTTTCGAGGTTGAGTCGAGATCGACCACGCCCTCCGAAACAAGTCCCGAGAACGTCTTTACGAATATCGAGAAAGGGTCCGGTTGGTCAGCCCGGGTGAGTACCGCCAACATCTTGCGATCGATGTCCGAAGCCCCGTCATCAGGGCGAACGAAGCGCTTCAGCCGCTCCACGCGCTCCCGCGACCGAAGAAAGCGTGCCCGCGTCTTGAGATGAGTCCGTAGCGACTGGGTGACCAGCCCCAGTTCGTCGAGCAAGATCGAGGCGGCATCGGCCCTAAACGTCTTCGAGCGAAGGCGAAGGTCCGCCAGCCAATCCTCCGAAGGAGCAGGTTCCTCGGTCGGCGAATAAAAGAGCCATCGGCCGTCCGGCCGCTCATGTTCAACGAGGATTTTCACTTTGAGAGCGGGTTCCCGATCAATCCGCACGACATCAACGCCGGGAAGGCTCAGGGAGTCCGCGACGGATTCGAATTCGCCTTCGGCGTCGTTCCAGAAGACAATCTTGGCGCCTTCGGCGAAGATCTTTTCCAATGTTTCGGTGATTTTGGTATCGGACATTTTGGCCTCAGTCTTCCGCGCCGCCGGTTACGGCCTTCGTTTCGGCCAGCAGGTCTCCGAACTTGGCATAGTTCACTTTCACCCCATCGTCCAAATCCAGCCGGATGCGGGAGTCAGCCATGTGGCGCAGCTTTTCCTCGAAGGCCACCAGTTCATGGTGCTTCTTGCGAAGGGAATCGATGCGCTTTTGAATCTTGGTGCGAGCCGCCGCTGAACCAACCGCCTCTGCATCGCGCCCCATTAGTTCGATGCGATCAAGATACTTGGAAAGGAGCGGCACCACGTATTCGCTTCGCATCCGCGCAAGTGTGCCCTCATGGTAACGGTGCAGGTAGACCAACGCCTCGAAGGCCTTTTGCTTACCACTGGAGAACAGCCAGTAGATCGGCCGTTTCTTGTAAGTCTGAAGGTGGTCCTTGTAGAACGATGCAGACAAGTAGCGGCGCACGGTCTCTTCAGCCGTTTCTCCATTCTTCTTCCCGAAGCTGTCGGCCACCCATTCCATGTTCTCGTCAGACGTCTCCCTACCCCACACCGCACGGAGAAACTCAACAACTCGCAGGGTGGAGTCATCGTCGAACCACAGTTCGTCAGTCAGCGGAAGGATGCCGTCGGCGTCGGCGGGGAAAGTCCTATAGCAGTCAGGATCGAAACCCGCATTTCCCTCATTCGCGTAGATCAGCCCAGGCTCGTCAAGGCTGTATCGTCCCATCATGCAACCAATGGCGTAGGAAAGCAGACGCCTGCAGTCGGCTTCCCTATCCGCGCGAGTCAGGGTGATTTGCTCTTCGGGGATTTCCGGAGAAAGTTCGCCATCAAGCCCGTAAGCTTCGATGATTAGTTTTTCATTTTCCGTCTCAATTAAAGCCAGTTCCCTGACTGAATTGGCAACAGACTGTTCCCAAAAAGCCCAGGATTCGCTCAGGGCTCCATACTCCAGAGCATTCGGTAACCAAGGAAGTTTCTTGAAATCCCAAGAGACCTCATACGCGTCCCATGCCTGCTTGGAAAGTGCTATTGCTTTTTTTGCGAGATGCCTATTTCTCTCGCCAAGTTCGATATATGGAACTTTCCCCACCGGTCCTTGTGAGTAGTCCATGGTCGGAGCAAGGACTTTCAGAAAATGATCCATCACTCTCGAGTTGGCCAAGGACAGGAGATTGAAAATATCCCTCCCTGCCTTCGCGAAGGCAACCGCTCCTTTGGATTCAAATACAAATCCAGGCGGGCCGTATCTCATGGTCAGAGCCGACACTGTTAGGCTTCCCCATGTGGCACCCTCTTTGAAGTAATAGGTTGGGTTACGAATAACAGAACCTGGAAACGCTTTTAGCGCCTCGCCGTCATTCTTCCAGTCGACCACGAAATAATGGTTGCCATACCACTTGCGACTCTCTCCGCCCTTGTGGCAGGGAAACCACCTTTTCCTGGATTCTTTTGCCCGTTCAGCATCTGTGAAACCAAAACCTATTCGATTTAGGGAACATTCGTGCCAAAGGCGAAGGAACTTGTCGTTTGCCCCGGTAGCCAAGCCTTGCCGAAACTCAAACTCCTGAGAAAGGGCTGGTCGCTTTTCAAACGCCATCAGAGCGTTGTGGCTCAACCAGTAGGCAATGGCCCATCCAGGTACTTTCCTAAAATCGGAAACGGGGACATCGTGCCGCCATAAAACCTTGGGCAAAGACAATGCCTCACGAAGTTTAGTGGGTTGAAGGTCGTAGCCATAAAACTCGGACAAATCGACAAATGCGCCAACTCGGCCTTCGATTGGCGACGATTTCTGAAGCGCAAAGGCGCAAATAGGGACAAAGGCGGAATCAAAAAATGCGTGATATTCCGGCCTGACAAGAGTGAGAATATCTCCCTCTTCTAGGATTTTTCTCCGCATTGCCTCATAAGAAGACAGGAACATCCAAACGAACGGCGTCATCAGCGCCATGAACCCGCCTTGCCTGACATTCGACAGCAATCGAATAGAGAACATTGAAAACAGGTCGGACTTATATGGTTCGTATTTCAACCTGGCAAACTCCTTCACGGCTGCGTTCATGGCCTTGGCCCCCATGTAGGGAGGGTTGGCAACAACCGCGTCATACTGAGTTGCTATCACCCTTGCCTGTTCCACAAATGGCAGAAGATCGTCGGCTGCTGATTTTGCGAAAACGTCTCCGCTCTTCTGGGCCCGGGCGATACCTGTGATCAAGTCAGGCAATCCTTTGATAACCACATCCGGAATTTCAACAAGGGAACCAAACGTCTTGGCATCCACAAATGTTTGCAGCAATACCGACGTCGCTTCGATGCCAGCCCCGTGGGGTTCCAGGTGGGCCGCAATCTCTGCCACCCGCATCCCATTGCTCTGCTGCATAGAATAAATATTTATCTTCGGCGGATTGCCTGCATCGTTCAACAAGCGGCGGTCATCCGCACGCGCCTTCATGATCAAGGCAAAACCCGCCAACTGCGCGGCTCTATCGTCGATGTCCAGACCATAAAGGTTCTTTTCCAAAATCAATCTGGCAGCAACCCGTGGCTGGAAACCCCGCTCGACGTAAATACCTCGGAGAAGCGTATACGCCTCGACCAGAATGTGCCCCGACCCGCAAGCAGGATCGAACACTTTAATAGACTCGGGGACGATGTCGCCTGGATAACAGTTTCTGAACGCAGCCTTGGTCTTTTCTTTGACGGAAGAATCTTCACCCTGTGCCTCAGCAAAGTATTCCATGGTTCCTTTGAGGCCTGACGAAGGGTTTGCTGAAACCCATAAACGTCCGACGCTGTTCTGGACGAGATATTTGACGATCCAGTCGGGAGTAAAAAGTTGGGTCGCTGCGGGGATGTCCTCACTTCTGACCACGCTTCCTATGACTTCGTCTTTCTTTTCGCTGATGTAGAACTGGTAGAGCCAGCCGACGATTTCTACTTCGGCCCAATCTTCCTCGTCGATGGAGGAAACCATCTTGGCAATGACGGAGTCGGTGCGCAGGAGGTTGTCAGGGAGTAGCAGTTCGCTCTCGTCGTCAATGCGCTCGAAGAGGAACGGCATGGCCGCGCTGAGTGCGTTGCACTGAGCGACTAGCAACATGCGGTAGAGGTCACCATCCCGATCCCCTGCCAAGCGTAGTTCGACGACTTGTGCCTTGTTGAGCCCTGGAAGATCGACATCTCCGGCGTGAAAGAGAATTTCCGGAAGCCCCCCTTCCCTATTGGAAAGGACACGGTGACCGTGCCCGAGATAGTCATGCAGTTCCATGAACCGCAAGGCCGCGAAACGGTTGAACCACGTATAGGCCACCCTATCCATGACGGCTTCGAAACCCTCTTTGCCGATTTTGGCTGCCAGCCGTTCGCGTTGGACCCCGACCTTCGTCGGCCATTCCCTGCCCTCGACGATCACGACATCCCCGGTCTTGGTCGCAGGAGAAACACCAGCCTCAGATATACCAAGCAGTGCCGCCCGTGCTTTCACGGCGGCCACGAAGTCATTTCTGGCCCGCGGAGCATAGGTTTTTAGTTTGTTCTTGTTCATATCCGACCTTCTTTCACTGCACGCGGGCGCGGGAACCCGACTTCACGGTCTCGAGGAGAACCTTTCTCAGGACTTCGATATATTCGTCCACCTCAGCCTCGTTTTCGAGATAGGTTTTGGAGGGGATGTCGGCGAGACGGACGACTTTCACGGGCCTCGCTACGGGACCCGGTACGGCCGGAGCTGCTGGCGTGGGGCCTTCGCCAGTAGGCGGGGTGGGAGGTGGTATCTTGGCCTTCACCGCAGCTGCTATGGCGGCCATGGCGTCGTCCAGAAGCTCGGCCGAGCGGTCTTGCATATAGAGAATGCGCGGGATGCTCGAAAGACTGGAGATGTGGGCTTTGAGGTCTTGCAACGGTTTGAGAACACGGTTTCGCAGATCCGGATCAGCATGTGCTTCGTCCAAGGCTTTGGAAGCCTCTGTGATGCGGCCATCCAAGGCCAGCAGAGCCCTTTCCCTGTGTTGCCCCGCCAAAGCGGTATTGACGGTCTCCGCAGCCGCCACAAGACCCTCGATGCGGGGCACGAGTCCATAGGGAGCAGGATTGTCCCGGATGGATTCGAGTTCCCGCAGCGCAGCCGCAGCGGAGTCGTCTTTGAGCAAGGCGTCCCGGTTGTCGGAGAACATGACCAATGCGTCCAGCATCCGGCGCCAGACACCTATCTGTGTGCTGTAAAAGACCGTGACGTCATGCACATCCTCACCGGCATTCAGCCAGCCATCCTTGTCGGAAACCAAACCCTCGACAAACTCAAAAGGATCGCGCACGGCCAACTGACGGGCGAGTCGAGCCAGGGCAGCGTCGACGACGTCCTTGCCCGGCCGATGCTTTTCAGAGGCTGCGTGCTTACACCCTTCCAAATCCGCTTTCCATTTGCCCAGGTTTTCCCGGAAATCCGCACAAAGACCGTCCTCGTCCTCGCGGGAAACCTTGCCGAACATCTCGCGATGAAGGTCCTTGGCCTTGCGAAGAGAAACGGCATCAGCGGTTTTGCGTTTGAGAATGGACACGCTGCGAAAGCGGACAGACTTGGTCAAATAATCAACGGCCGATTTCGGATCCAGATCCGTCCCCTCAGCCACAAGTTTGAGTTCGCCGGACATGAAGAGACGTGCCACCAGAAGCACCACCTCCCAGTCTGGCTTCCAGCCCCACGGGGCCTTGCCGAACCGATCAACAACGTCCGACAACAGGACGCGACTCTGGCTGGCGGCAAGCATCAGATATTGACGCATCTCCGCGAGGGCCTGAGGGTTGCCCTCTTCGCCGCCAAGGGCGAGCCCCTTCTGGCCGATGTCGTCGGCAGACAGCACCGCCCGGATCTCGGCAATGGGATCGTCCTGGCGAACCTTAATGTAGGCCAGTTTCGTGTAGGTGTTCGAAACGAGATAGTTGAGGACCTCGTCCACCGCCCCGGCAGCTGTCGAGGCCTTGAAAGCAGGCTTCTGGCCCAAGGCGTAGAAGTCCCCCGCAGCCACCAGGTCGGACAGAAGGGATACCAGCCGGCTACGCCTTTCGCGATTTTCGTCCTTGCGGTCGCGCAGGATCTGCTTAAGCGACGGGGTGGCCGAATCGGCCTTCGGCCCGACAATGTATTTCTCAATCTGGACGTAGGTCCGCAGCTCGACGTCGAGACGATCCTTGTCGGAGAGTCTTGCTATAGCCCTGCCCGCCCCTTCCGCGCTGCGTCCGATGCACCGGGCCTCGGTCATCAGTTCGTAGTCGTCGCCCAAGGGCGTAAGCACCTCGAAAGTCAGCTCGTTGTTGGCCTGCCGCCATGGCGTTCCGTCAAGCAAACGGTTGTATTCATAGTCAGCCTTGGTCTCGCGGTGGCGAACCTTGTTCGCCCCGGCGAGGATGTCGTCGAAGACCATCTCGGAAAGCAAGCGGGAGATTTCGGCTGACGACACCTCAACGGCCTTGATTTCTTGACTGACATCGCGCTCCTCGTTGGTCAGGAAGAACCAGAGGTCACCGGAGCGGCTGATGAGGTTCTGTCGCTCCAAGCGGTTGAGAGAGTCCTCGATGGTCCTCTTGAGGGCGTGCTTATCGGCGTCCACGCGATCAACGCAAAGCGTGGCCAGGTTTTCGAGGGTCGGCTTGACCGTGTCGGGGATGTAGCGGATCAGGAACAGGGCCCGCAGCAGTTGCGAATCCCAAGGCTCAAGGGCCGGGTTGTCTCCGGCCTGATCGACCGCCCGCTTGACCGAGGAATCCAGGAACGACTCGATGGAGGGAAAGAAGTCGTAGAGGGGAACCAGAGCCTCGATATCGCGTTCGGCATTGCGTCGTGCGGCTGACTGGAAAGCGTCCAGTAGGGAACGCTCGCCGCGAGAGAGGTGACGCCCCGTGGCTCCGACCTTGCGGATGGACTCGAAAATCTTCTGAAGAAGTTGGAACTGGTAGGGAGCAAAGGGATAGTGGGTCGCGAAGTCCTCACCGTCCTTAAACCCGCGCAGAGCCACGGCGTTGCCGACGAAGGACAACTGATTATTGACGATGTCGCCTTTCTCGGCGAACAGTTTGAGCAGCGCCTCGCGTGCCTCGGGAGATTTTTCCAGCAGGCGCTTGGCAATGACCTCGTCGGTATTGGAACTCGACAGGGACAGGCGCGTATGGAAGCGGCCCTGAATTTTAGAAAAGTCGTGTGAGCGGGCATCGTTGATTTCGCCCAGGGTGGCATCGATATCCTCCTGACTAGTCACGATGACCCATGCCCTGCCTTTGCAATGCGTCCCGAGTTCCTCAGTAATGGTTTGCAGATTGAGCATCAACTGGGTGTTCTTGCCGATGAACTGCCCCACTTCATCCACAAGAAAGGCGATGCGGTGCCCCGGCCCTTTGCGGTCGAGGTATTCGCAGACCAGCTTCGAGAAGTCGATGATGTTGATCTTGTAGTCGGCGCGGGCGGCGTCAAACCACTTGGCGGCAGACTCAGGGCTAATCCCTTGGGCGTCGGCGAGCGTGGCCACAATGGCATCGCGGCGGAAGCCAGCCGCGTTGCGGTCGGCGACCCACTCGCGCCCAGTTCTGGCCAAGTAGGCCTCCTTGAATTTTTCGTAGACCCCGTGGGCGTCGAGGAATCGCTCCATGTCGGCAATGTGCGGCGAGCCGCCGAAATAACCCTGCAGTTCGTTGAACACCCGTAGGAACACCATCAGGATGGCGTCGCGGTCGTTCTTGCTATCGGCCTTGGCGTCGATGTTGAAGAGAACCACCTCTGTCTTCCCTGAGACCGCCCTGCGGACATCCCCAAGAAGCATCGGGTCGGCGATCTTGCCGTGATCGAAGAAACCCAACGCGGTCTTTTCCTCGCCCGTGGAAGGGCTGGCCGCCTTCATGTCCGGCAGCAGGTAGGAAAGGATCTTAATGAAGTGGGACTTACCACTGCCGAAGAAACCAGAGACCCATACGCCCATGCGGTCAGTGACAGCAGGATCGTTGGGCCGGTCGGAGACAGCATTCCATGCGTCGAAGAAGCGGCGCATGTAGTCGGCTAATTGGCGCGTGACGACGTATTCGTCGAGTTCTTGCCAGACGCTCTCGGCATCCTTCTGGTCGGCCTTGATAACGCCGTTGATCGCCCGGTCGATGGGTTTTACGAAGAGTTCGCGTATTTTCATTGTCGTTTTCCGCAAGATCTCAGGCCGCCAACTGGAAGGCCCGGTAGTAGTTGTCCTCGGAGAGCGCCCCGAACAGGCGCAGGGAAAGTCCGTCGTATTTGCCCGGATAGAACATCACCAGCGGCGTGTCCCCCATTAGGGCGTGCAGGGAACTCAGGAGCGTGTGCGCCCGCACCATCGGCCAAGCCGCCCCGACCCCGGAAACCAGCACAAGATCATGCTCCGAGGGGCGCACCCGCTCGGCGATGACCCGGGCGAAATCCGTCTCGGCGAACATTGGCCGCAGTTCAGACAGAACCGCCTCGTCCCCCTGGTTCTTCTGGACGTCGAAGACCGCCTCAAGAACATCCCTCTCGCGCAGATACTCGACGGCCATGTCGAAGAGGTTGGCGTGGGAAAAGCGAATACCCGCCTTCTCTAACCTCGGTTCGACCACCTCCGAAAGGAACGAGCGCATTTCCAGTTCCCGCTCAGGCTCGTAGTCGAAAATCCAGAAACCGATCTCGTTGCCCAATCCCTGGTTCCGAAGCAAATCCGGCGAGGTAAGTTTGGGCAGGATGCGGTTCAACCGTTCCTCGAAGTTGTCGCTCATTGCGGGGTCTCCATGATGGCGAGAACATCGTCCGCGCCTATTTTCTTAAGGTGCTCCATGGCGGTGGGGTGCAGCATCGGCGGGGTCAGTCCCATGTGCCGCGTTGAGTCAAGGTAGCCCGCCTCGGCGAGTATCCGCACCACGACTTGGAAAATCTTGGCCTTCGTGGAAGCCGACCATTCGGTAACCGCCGAATCCCGGTGAGCGCATTCGTCCAGGAACGACTCCCAGTCCTTGGCATCCAGCGTCCTTTCGAGGCTTCGCAGCCGCCTCCGATAGACGTCGAGCATGAAGTCACCCAGAAGCCTGCTGTGCCGAATCGCGCAGGCCATCAGCAACTGGACTGCGACCTCCTTCTCTCCCTCGGCTATTAGCCTCAGGGTCTCCGCATCCATCGACTCCAATCGGTTGCGGATGAGCCTAGCCATCCTCCGCGCCGTGGCTGGCTTGTTCTTCTGAAGAAGATTTTCCTCAAGGCTGAACGCACGCTTCCACGCGGCCTCGTCCGGACCATTGAGTAGGAACGCGGCAATTTTCCGGCTCTCGGGAAGCATCAGGGAACCCGCCGACACTTCGGCGTTGTAAAAACCCATCAGTCTTTCCCTCCATGCTCTTTGGCGTAGCCGGGAGCCAACACCGCGCTCTCAACCCCATAGAGGGTTGGTGTATTGCGAAGCCAGAGATGATGCGACGTTGGATCCAGCGAATGGTTATCCGAACAGTCTACAGTCCAACGACGCAAGGTATAGCCTGCCAGTGCTGCCCGCGTACGCAATTTGATCACCCCGTTCTCCATTGCGTAGTCGGCTTCCACGCCGGCTGACCACTTCACCCCGGGGTGCGGAACAATCTCAAGGTCCACAATCCGCACCCACTGCTCGTCAGCAGGCAAGAGCTCTTGCTCCCGCGCTTCTTCAAGCATTTCCTTGGTCTTGGTTATACGGGTAAGCACAAAGTCCGAGAAGCGAGCATTCGACCGGTCAAAAGCACGGACATGCCAACGAAGGCCGTTGTCAGCCAATGCAACCGGAACAATTACGCGCGTACTGTGGCCGGACGAAAGCGACAGGTAGGTAATCTTTAGCGGCCTCTTCGCGCAAAGTGCGCGGGTGACGGCAGCGAGAATTTCAAGATTCGGTCGAACAAGGTTTCCTGGCCCCTCGCACGGGGCTGCTTTTTTCAGGCGTAGGTCAAGGCCATCGCCAAACCCTTGAAGAAGCCAACTCAGAACCCGGTCGCTAGAAAACTCAAAAACCGGCTTGAAATTTGGAGTTGGCCGGTAACATCTGGACACGGAATCGTATTCGAGGTTGTGAGGAGCCAAATCCCGGTATGCACCGAGATCACGTGTTGCAGCCGCAGGCTTGACGCCGAAACGGGATTCGATATCGGCACGCCGGCACTCACCGGTGAAGAAAGCTCTCAGTTCGAGATGAGCAAGCCTTTCACGCTGTGTTTGTGACAATGCAGCGAGCTTCTTCGACACTATTCCGCCTCCCCTTATCCAAAACACATAGCTTCTTTTAGGGGGAACTCTATCAGAAAAGCAGCATCTACCCAATCATTTTGATGAACACACCTCACTCACCATGAGTCTGCGATAGCTGGAAGGGGTCAAGCGCGGGTTTTCGCCAAAGCACAAAATGGGCATGACCGCGCATGCGACACATTGGGTTCGTAGATGAACATGGTCTGGCACCTTGAGCACCGCTGCCATCCAACGATCTTGGAGCGCACGTCCCGAATGGCGTACCAGGCAGCGTTAATATCCAGATTCTCGCTCCCGACTCGGCAGTGCATTTTCCAGGCACGCAACAGCATTCCCGCCGTAACCGACCTCCCCTCCCCGTCGTCAAGCCGGTTGTAGAGGGCAACGAAGCTGGAAAGATTGGCCAACATCATTGCATCCGCAATGAAAGATCGGACCGAATCCGGCAGCTTGCCATTGGGCGGACTTTCGCTATGAAGCTGCCGCCAGCGCAACCGAAGGGGCTTCGAATGGATACTCGTCAGGTAATGCACGATCGGCACCCGGAGCTTCAACCGGATCAGCTCATGAGCAACCCGACTGTTCTCCAGCTCCTCAGGGGAAAGTAGCGCCGACACGGCCGTTGCTTACCAGTGTTGCCTCGGCGTAAGTGCTTTTCGCGTCCCGAGGCATCTGGATAAGCCGGCTAAAGGCCGGGTCCGTCAATCTGAGTGTGTAGAGCGAAATACCTACAGTCTCCGCCAGCTCCTCGATTTCATCCATGTCGAGATTGGCGATCTTGTCGATCACCGAGCGCGGAAGCCCAGTCATGAGTTCAGCCGCTTTTCCGTCCTGTGCCAGCTGGCGCGTGAGCAATAGGAACTGTCTGTTTATTTTGAGTATGTCGCGTTTTTCCATAATAGAAAATCATTTAAGTGGTCACGAGTGCGCATTTTATATTACAATTTATGCGTCTGACAACGAAACACAGCATAAATTATGACGAACACCGAAACCACGATGACCGTGAGCAGCAGCAACCCCGTCGCCGAAATTCTTGAAGCACTGATGAGCAAACACCGGTTGAACCAAACGGAGTTAGCAAATCGTTCAGGAGTTTCGCAGCCCGCCATCAACAGGATTCTCAAGGAACGTTCGAAGGCAAAACATCCTCGCAAGGAAACCCTACAAAAGATTGCCAATGCCCTCGGAGTGACCCCCGATCAACTGACGGGCCGAGAGGTGATTTCTACGCGAATGCTCACCAAGGGGGTTGTTCCGGTACTGAGCTGGGAAAGCCTAGCGCCACCGAACTCCCAGGGGGGATGCAAGCACAGTGCATGGCTGGCGTGCCCGGTTGAGCACAGCGACGAGACTTTCGCCCTCCCCGTTCTTGGCGAGGCCATGATCGGAGACGATGGATACCGCGAGGGTGAGGTCATCTTCATCGATCCTTGCGTATCCCCCGATCACGGAAGGGACGTCGTGGTACTCAAGGGTGAAATCGCTTTCTTCCGAAGACTGGTGGTCACACCGGAGGGGCGCTTTCTCAAGACACTAAACTCTAGCTGGCCCACGCCCATCATGCCGCTACCTGATGACGCTATCGTCTGCGGCACAGTCGTCTTTTCCGGGCGGGCTCGGTAGCCATTACGCACCCCCTAAAAGTAATAATCTATTACTTTAGATACAGTAAATTCGATAAACTTCGGACAAAAAAATCCCCGCCAAACATCGGCGGGTATTTTTCATCGGGTCAGATCAAGCCCCTTTCTGCGAAGGACATGACTGCGGTGTCCGCCACGATGAAGTGATCGAGCACCTTGATATCAACGAGTGCCAACGCCTGCCGAAGCTGGTTCGTGAGCATCTCGTCGGCCCGTGACGGCTCAGGGCTCCCGGATGGGTGGTTATGCGCGAAGATCACGGCCGATGCATTGAGCTTCAATCCGGTCCTCACCACTTCCCGCGGATACACTGACGTTTGGGTCGTTGTTCCCCGAAAGAGCTCCATCCCGGCGATAAGCCGGTTCTGGGCATCAAGCCAGAGAGCCACGAAGCTCTCGTACTCCTGCCCTCCCAGGAACAGACGCAAGTAATCACGTACCGAAGCCGGTGAAGCGAGGTTAACGGACGACTCGCCAAAGGATTCTGCCAGCGCTCGCCGAAGCAGCTCCCTGGCGGCCATCAGCTTGCCGGACATGGCATATGAAAGAACTTCCTCTGCCACGCCATAAGTTGTTGCTTGCCGAACCGTGCGCAGCCCGAAAAGCTCGGCCAAAGATCGCATGGAATGTGACTCGCTATCTTCGCCCAGCAGGATCGAGAGCAGTTCGCGGTTGGTTGAATTCATCATCTTGGGTGCCTCCAAATAGAAAAGCGGGGCGGCACCATCCCCTTGCGGGACGATTGCACGCCCCGCGGGGTTGAGAAATTGAGACTTACTGCGTTACTGCTTCCCGGTCACCCGGTCGGCCGGCTTCGAGAATCTTCTGGCTGACGCCGAAGATCCGCTGAGCGGACTTTTCCGGTAGCTGACCGCCTTCAAGCCACGACTGGATATAACCTCGCGACTCCTCCCGCCCCGGCAGATCGAGGATCGAGCACAGGAGAAATGCCACGCCTTCGGCCTCGACTTCCTGAAGACTTCTCGGCATCGATGCGGCGTCATGGCAATCGGATTCCAGCGTGTGCCCAAGAACGACATGAGCGATCTCGTGAAACCGGGTCTTGTGGGGATACTCGGCCAGCGGACTGACCGCAATGCGGCGTCTTACCGCATAGCCCTGCACATTGCCGTCCATGAGATCGAAGTGCTCCAGCGTGATATCCAATGCAGCCAAAGCAGCTTCGGCGTCCCACTGTGGCGACTCGACGGGCTCGATGTAGTCTTCACCTTCGGTCTGCTCCAGGCTGAACCAGCGTGGCGCCAACTTGAAGACAGTGAAAACCTCGCCGGTATCGCCGAAGTCGCCAGAGGAATCGTCCTTGTCCCGACGCTTAACCGTGAGCGGCATCCACAGGGAAATGGCTTTCTGCCCCTTGCAAACCGAACGACCAAGCTCTTTCCATCGGTTAAAACTCGCGATCGGCGACAGGGGCAAATCCCTTTGATGTAGCTGAACGGCCGCCAGAATCTGGTTGCCAATGCTGAAACGGTGGAACCTGCGGTAAGCCTCGCTCACGATGCCAGGCTCGGTAATGGCCTGGTCGAGAAGAGGTGCGAATTTGTCGTACATGGTGCCTCCAATGAAAAACGGGAAGGCACCGTCCCCGACCGGGGATGGATACACTCCCCGTGGGATAAAGAAACCGGCCAAGGCCGGGTGTTGATGCTGCGTTAGTTGCGACTGATCGACGACCACACGGAAAGTGCAAATTCCCGTGCCTCGACGGCGTGAGGACCGATGAACTCGGTCGGCGCACCGTCAAGTTTGCGGACGATGATGCGCCCCACTACCGCAATCTGCTGTCGCGCACCGATATCACCATCGAAGCGTGCTCGCAAATATTGCAGGTAGTCGCCCTGCCATCCTGCCGGCGGCGCGAAAGGGCCGAATCCACCGGGCATGGTATCGATCAAGCTGAAGTCGATGACTCCGTACATGATCACCTCCCCTGTCAAGCTGCTCGGGTCAGCGCCTTTTCGACGCTGACGAGCGCGGGAAACCCCGCCTTGCCGAGAAGGTTGAGGACATCCAGCCAATCGACGCCCTTTCTGCTATCTGGAATATCGAGCGCAGGTGCAATTGCCCCGGCTTGAATCCCCATTGCCCACAGCCTGGTCACCAATCCCCTTGCCGCTTCCTGTCCGTGTCCGGAAGGATGCTGCCGAGAAGGTCGATCCTTGTCCGCGAAGACCAGAACCTGACTCACTCCGGGAGGAGGAACGAAGGTTTCCAGAAGATGGGCATTCCCTGTCGCCCAGGCAGGAATTCCCGTAGCCTCGATAACGGCAAGTGCAGTTTCAATGCCTTCGGTCACTGCCAGACGAGCACCCGCTGGTACCAGCCGAATTGCGCCGCCGGTCAACTGTCGCGCCGATGGATGGCGCATCAGCTTTTTTGGTGCATCGACCGGAGCCTTGTGGCCATCAGCCGTCAGGTAGGTGCGATGAAGCGTGACTGCTTCGCCCCCCTGCCCTGTAACCTGGCCGATGATGGCCGGATAGCGGGCCACGATGCGGTTGTCTGCGTAATACCCCAGCTCGGGATGGAAGCGCAGGGTATCCGGCACACGCACTGACAGGCCGCGTCGCGCCAGATACAGACGAGCAGATTCGGCTTTCGGGTGCGTTAGTGCCAGCGATTCCCGCCATGTGCGATTGAGGTGCTCACGGCGAGTGGTGTCATCAGGGGCACTACTTGGAGCATGCGACACTTCCTTGCGCATATCGCGAACCGGCGTAGTGCCGACATGCTCAGCCACTTCGCGGATCGTGCGACCAAAGTCCCAGCCATTGATCCACATGAGCAGAGAAAAACCGTCAGCAAAATAGCCACAGGTATTGCAGACCCCTCCGCCAGTTTCATCGACGTCAGGAAAGACCCGAAAGCCATCCCGTCCGCCATGAACCGGGCAAGGGACGTGCTTGCCCCGCTTCTCTACGGCATCTTTCAAAGCAGGCGCCAGGTCGGGAAGCACCCTCTCCCAGCGCCCTCGTGCGTCATCCTTGACGCGTTGTGTTTCGTATTCATACTTCATTTCAGGTGCCTCCATGGAAAGTCCCGATCGGGACCTTCCGAAGCACCCCTTGCCGGGATCCTTGGGAAGGCCCCGGCCGAGCCGGTTGGAAATCTCCGCTCGGCATGGAGGTACCCCTGCCGGGATACGCTCCCCGGCGGGGTTCATGATGCTGTTTGTTTTCTCGTGGCCAGCTACCACACGTCCATCCAGCGCCTTACGGCACAGGATCGAATCTCAATATGCTTTGCGCAAGGGGCTCACTGAACCCCTTCCGAAAAACCCCGGCACCATGGCCGGGAAATGCTTGCGAGGGAGGATGCAGTTGCGATGCTACGTAGCAACTGTCTTTCGTGACTACTGAAATGCGACCTAAAAGGATCGAATTCGACCATCACCCCACCACGCAACGCCGTAGATAACCCCGGACCAGGTCCGGGGTCTTGAATGTCACGACTTATGCAAAATACAAATCTCAAAAAATGCCGAGAACCCACTGCCCCGTAGGGCAGGAGTTCCCGAGCGGGTTGAACGAAATTCCCGTCAGGCGGCTTCGGCTTCGGCTTCCATCGCACCGGCGTTGTCCTTGTCGAGATCGAGTGCAGCATTGATCTCGCGTTGGCGCGCCAGCAACTGCGTCAACCTTTCCTCCTTTTCGAATGGCTTGGCCAACTCCGTAAGAATGTCTGCCAGGCGCTTTTCTGCCCGGGCAGCATCTTCATAAGCTTCCGCCAATCGTCCTTCCAGGCTGTTGGCCACGTTCTCGACCACTCTGACCATCCCTTGCGGGTTGTCGGAATGATGAGCCGCATAGGCCCACCGCCCTTTCAGGATGAAGCAAGGGCCATCGCTGGCGCCCGTGGGGATGGATACCGCGAGATCGAAGCCGGCAAACTGCCCAACCGACATCTCACCCGGCGAGGATTTCCAGTTCCCGAACTTCCGAGTTCTGGCCTTGGCCTCGCTGTAGTACCGCTGAAGCACCTCACCCGCGATTGATCGCTCGTGATAGCGTTTTCCATCAATCACCATGCCGAAGCGATTGCCTCGGACATCCTCACGATTGCCAATGTCAGCTTCGACCGATTCGATCCGCTCCCGGATCTTCTCGATTCTGCTGGGCAAGGTCGCCGACTCCCGCTGGTTTGCCCATCGCTGGTTATCCCATTGAGATTTCAACAAGGAGAGCTTTGCGACTTCAGCATCGATGCCAGCCTTCTCCATCACCAGCGGATTTCCCGATGCCAGGGCTTTCACCTCGGCATAGGACAGTGCCGCCAACTCCACGTCCTCCGCGCTGCGCATTCCGGTGTCCCCTCTCATGACCTGAGCGATGAACCGTGCCTTGGTTTCGAGGGTCTGCCAGATGTAGGCATCGAACGATGCCTCTGTGACATAACGGATGATCCGCACTTCCTCATTCAGGTTGCCCTGTCGAATGATGCGTCCCTCCCGCTGCTCCACATCAGCCGGCCGCCACGGAGCGTCCAGATGGTGCAACGCCACCAGTCGGGTCTGGATATTGGTGCCTACCCCCATCTTCAGTGTGCTGCCCAGGAGAATTCGAATCCGCCCATCCCTGACCGACTTGAACAACTCCGCCTTGGCGGAATCGCTGTCGTAGTCGTGAATGAACGCAATCTCCGTTCCCGGAACACCCATTTCGACGAGCTTTGCACGGATGACGTGATAGACACTGAACCGTCCATCGTCTGTCGGCGTACTGAGGTCACAAAACACCACCTGAGTTCCCCGGAACGCTGCGGCCTCCCGCCATATCCCGAAGACATTGTCCGCACACTGACTGACCTTGCCGTCCTGAGCTTCCATGCTTGAGGCATCAACCAGCCGCATGTCCAACGCTGCCTTGCGGCCATCGTTGGTCACCGCCAGCATATTGTCTTCCTGGGGTGTTACTTCGCCGTTGCGTATTGCTTCCGCGCGGGCGACGAGCGTTGCCACAAACTCCTTCAGCTCGACAGTCGGCTTGGCCGTCATGGTTTCCAGGCAGTACCGAGGCACTGGCAGTTTCAGCATGTCGGCAGTACGGATATCGGCCACTTCCCGGAACATGGTCATCAGCTCCGGTAAATTGACGAACCGCGCAAACCGCGTGTTCATACGGTAGCCACCGCCATCCGGCGACAGCTCCAGGGCAGTCACCGATTCCCCAAAGTTCCCCGCCCACGTATCAAACTGCGACACATGATTGGAGCGTAACGTCACCGGCTGCAGATAGCGTTGCATGGTCCACATTTCGGCCATCGAGTTCGATACCGGTGTCCCGGTTGCGAATACCACTCCCGAACGACCGCCCTGCTTGTCCATCACATGGCGAGTCTTCACGAACATATCGAAGGCTCGCTCCGAGTTGGAGTTCGGCAGACCTGCAACCCGCGTCATTTTGGTGAAGCGGTACAGGTTTTTGAAGTAATGCGCCTCGTCGATAAAAAGATAGTCGATGCCCAATTCCTCAAACGTGAGCATGTCGTCCTTTTTCGACTTGGCCGACAATTTCTCCAGCCTTGCGAGCCAGATCTTCTTGGCCCGTTCCAACTCTTTGACGATCCGATTCCCGCGCTTATTCGATTTCGAGGCCCGTATTGCGGACTCGATTTCATGGATTCGCGCCTCGATGAACGATTCCATAGCTTCGTCGCTCATCTTGATCCTCTCGAAAGAGGCATGGGTAATCAGCACGGCATCCCAGTCCCCGGTTGCAACCCGGGACAGCAACGTCCGGCGCATGTCACCGACCAGGTCGTCCTTGCTGGCCATCAGGATGTTGGCACCCGGATAAGCCCGCAGAAACTCCGCCGCAAACTGCTCAAGCATGTGGTTGGGCACGACATAACATGGCTTACTGGCCATACCGAGACGTCGCAACTCCATACCGCCGCAGATCATCGTCAGGGTCTTCCCCGCACCGACCACGTGGGCCAGTAGGGTATTCACTCCACCGGACACGATTCGCCAAATTGCGTCCTTCTGATGCCGATGAAGGTTGTACACCTCGGAAAACCCCGGCAAAGAGAGTCTTGAACCATCGAACTCCCTCAGCCTGACTGCATTGAACTGGTCGTTGTACATCCTGACCAACCGCTCGCACCGTTCGAAATCGGCGAATACCCAGGACCTGAATTTCTCCTTGAGCGCCTGCTGCTTTTCCCTCGCGGCAATAGTCTCCTCCGTGTTCACGAAATACCGGTCAGTGACCGGATCGCGATCCCGTATCGTAGGAACCATCTGGTTTAGCGTAACGACGAATAACTCGCCAGCAGTGATGCGTCCGGTACCGAAGGTTTGGGTCGATGCCACCGACCGCTCACCCTGCCATGGCACTTCAACATTCCACGCACCGGCCTCAGCACTGAACTCCACCGAGCAACCATCGCATTCCAGAAGATGATCAAGGAATGCTGCATAGTCGCGGGATGGAATCCATGTCGAGCCAATCCGGGCATCAATCTCACCCGGCCCCAGATCCGGCGGAATTACCGCCTTCAGTGCTTCGACGTTGCGGACATACTCACCACCGGCCGCTTCCGCCATTTCCAGCTTGCTGCGAACGTTGCCGGAGAGATAAGCATCGGAGGTCTCCCATTGCGAGGAGTCCGGATTGAGGAAGATCAGACCGCGATCCGCCATGTCCGGGAGAAACTGCTCCCTCCCCTGCCCCAGCAAGGACTCCATCAACGTAACGTCGACTCGACCCCGCTCGTGCAGCGACACTATCAGCGCTTCCTCTGCTGACGCACACCGCTCGACCTTGCGGACAACACCCACCGTTCTTCGATGGAAAATGTCCGCCTTCTCCGCCGTGCCACCTTCCGGATCGTAGTTCTCCAGAGAAAGCAGCAATGGCAGGTCTGGATCCCCTTTGAAGGCCAGTTTGTTGGCCTTCGCATGAAGATAGCCGTGCTTCGCCACAAAACCATCGTACGCGACGTTCAGGGCGACCCGATATGCACCGAGTCGACCATCGTCCGTCGTGGCGTGCTGGATGTGCAGAAGTCTTCGTGCCGCGTCGCGGATCGCCATCAAACCGCGAATCCGCTTGGCTGCCGTTGCCGACACCGAGGCATCGATCACCAGCAACTCTTGCCCTTCCGAGACAGCCAGACGGCCATCCGCTGTCAGGCAATAAGCCCCCGGCTTGACGAACTCCGGCGCCGAGACACGAATGTCCCGTTGCGCGGACAACGATGCCTCAACCACGCGTGGCATGTAGATGCCTTCGGGCAACCGGGAAATCCGCTCTGCCAAAGCCGCCCTGACATCGCCGTCGAAAATCGCCGCGTTGGCAAGCCCAAAGCCATTCGACTTCTGCCCCATGCGACCGATCAGCATCTCCGGATTCTGGACATACCAGCTCGACACAAACAAACGCCGGTAACCATCACACATGACGTCCGGGGCTTCCATCACAGCGATCCAGTCGTCGGTAGCCTTCTCACCCTCCCCCAATTTCTGAAGGAAGACGATATCGGTCGTGACTTCTGTGTTGGCAATGTGCGAAAAAGTCCCGGAAGGCAGACGAATCGCGCCGACGAATCTGGCCCGAGCACTGATGTGGCGTCGAGCCTGGTCGTCCCATTTATCGAGCGTTCCGGCGGACGTGATGAACGCCACCAATCCACCCGGCCGAGCCACATCCAAAGCGCGACCGAAGAAATAGTCGTGGATGAGGAAGTTTGCATACGGCACATTCCGGTCATCCGGCACCTGATAGTTCCCGAAGGGAACATTCGAGATCACCAGATCGAACCAGTCCTTCGGCAGTCGGGCCTTTTCAAAACCGACCGTGAGTGTCCGAACGCCGTGATGCCCATAGAGGCGCGACAGGATGCGGGACGATACGCGGTCAATTTCGATGGCGGTCAGTTCCGAGGTTTCAGCCAGATCTTTCGGCATGGCCCCGATGAAATAACCAACGCCAGCAGACGGCTCAAGAACACGGCCGCCCCGAAAGCCCATCCGGCGAACTGCTTCCCAGATTGCCTCGATCACGAAAACTTCCGTGAAGTGAGCATTGACGACACTACCCTTGGCGCTTTCGTAGTCCTCGCCCAGTATTTCTGGCATGGATTGGGCTCTCGCCTTCCACGCCGGATCTTCCTGATCAGGATTGAATGCCTTCGGAATACCGCCCCATCCGGTGTAACGGTTAAGGATGGCGCACTCATCGTCGGAAGGATGACGGCTCTCCGCTTCCAGCCTCGACAGCAGCGCAATTGCCGCCAGGTTCGCTTCGAACTTGGCAACGTCGCCGCGAAGCATCGAGTGCAATGCCGAATCAAGTTGAGGCCATAGATCCCGCACCTTCCTTGGCATCCCCACTTCCGGGCGACATGCCGTCTCGACCAACTGAGGCAGTTCCTCTGCGTCGACTTCGCCTATCTGTGCGATGCCATGTACCGGATCGATGGATGGAAAAACGATGATCTCCGCCGTCCGGAAAAGCCCTGATACTTGCTGGGGAGGATCATCCGGGGCGAAGCCCGGTAGCCACATCGTGGCTTCTGCGAGTTTTTTGAGTTTCACGTGTATCTCCTGAAAAACCGGAGACACGTGTCCCCTCCGGGATGTGTCCCCGGAAGGGTTAAATAGATGGCTCTCTGCGATGAAGCGCCGACTCTCGTCGGGTTCAACCAGACTTCTTGCTACAGTGCTGCGTAGGGCCTCTGTGAAATCCCAGACCGTCGGCGTCCTGATGATGAAAAATCAATTCACGCCGCGTGGCGCAATTGCTTTCTGGGCAAGCCGTGGCGATACGCCTTTCGGAATTTCGACACGACGCCAGCCAATGGCTTCGATTCCAAGACCAAGCGGCTTGTCCACGCACAACTGCGACGCGTAACGGTTTTTGCGCCGACCGCGTTGATTTCTTCCTCGATGAAAGAAATCAGCAGCTCGTCCAATGCGTCCAGCTGCATTGACGACGCAGTAATGCAGCGCTCGGGCGTCAGGCCGTAACCGGATACAAACTCGGCGCGACTAAGGTTGGCGAGATCGCAATCCTCATCGACCTGTTGAACCGGATAGGTCACAACGGCCAGCTTGGAGATTTCAACCTCCTTGACGGCCACGCGAACCAAACCGCATTCCAGCAACGGGTGCATCCATTCAGTTCGTTCCCGCAGGTTCATCGACGCGCGATCCCCATACCGAAACGATTCGAACGAAAGGCCGTGTTGCTGGAACATTCTTGCCGTTGCTTCCAGCGCACTGATCACCATCTCCAGTTCTGAATCGTAGGACTCCTGGAGATATGCTTCGTAGCTGACATCGGCATCGACTTCCCCGGACTGGACGAGTTTGGAAAAATCCTTTTCATCCAGCCAAGAATCAAGATCGACGTAAAACAGGCGGTGCTCCATACTCGGAAGCCAGTTACCTACTCCCATGGTGTTTCTCCTTGAAATGGCAGAGACACCTTTGCCCTTGCGGGAGATGTCCCCGCTAGGGTTATGGCCAGTTGGCCGAGAAGTGTTACAACTGTTCCGCCTTGGCCTGGGCGCACAGGTACAACAGGCAACTTGAATTACGCGGTCCCCACCAGCGTCGCCACCGGGTGATAACCTTTGCCTTCTGATCTGAGGGAAGTCCGTAAAAACTTGCCCGCGCAACACGCCACCATTTCGCGACGAACTTCCGGCGCTCCATTTCGACGGTATCAGCCAGCGAGGATCGCTTGGCCATGACCTCGTCCACCGACGGTTGCAGGGCTGCGATCTGGTCGGCAAACAGGGGCAATGATTCCCGCTCGGAACGTTGCTTTCGCAGCACTGCCGAACGCTTTCTGGGCGTATCTCTAAATCCTTCGTATCGGGGATAGCGATCGAACATCATCACGCGTCCCCCATCGAGAGTTCTTGGTTGCCCTTCATCAGTCCAAGATGGACCAGGTAACGCTTCAGGCCATCCAGATCATGCTTGTGCCGCATCCATCCATCCTCGAAAATCTCGAATCCTTTGATCTCGAAAATGGAACGGTCGCGGACATTGCGAACATCGGCATAGAACTCGCCGCGTTCGTCCAGGTTAATGAAGTACCGATAGACGGCACTCCTGAAAAGTTGAGTCATGACGCCTCCATACAAAATACGGAAGACGCCAAATCTCCACGCTGGAGGCTGACGCCCCCGCGGGGTTATAAAAATTGCTGTTTGTTTCGAGCGGCCAGCTACCGCTTTTCTAGCGCTCCCCTAAGGGCAGCACCGGAATTCGCTTTCCACAACGGGCTCGCATCACATAGCAAGGAACCCGTTCTGGAAAACCCGGCGTTGCCGCCGGGGAAAAGCCCTGCTTTCATCCACGCTTGCTGCCGCGCTTACCACCGCGCTTGCGTTTCGGAAAGCCAAACCGGGTCCATGCCTCAGGATCGACGGGAAGCGGTGTCGTCCGAGCATTTTTGAGATTCACGAATACTCCGTGATAGGAAACCTGCCCATAGCGAAACAACTCCCACAGCAGATTTAAGGCGTACAGCGATACGCCGCGATTCACGAACAGCGACTGTTTTTCCAGCGCATCGGCAAGCGAGCATGAGGGCGTATCGTCGTCGGCTTCCTGCGTTTCGTCCGCAATCTCCGGGAGAAGATCCACGGCATGAGGAAGCCGATCCACGTTGGGCTTGGCCCAGCGTGCCGGTACTTGACCGAGAACGACCTGACCATCATGCAAACGGTTGCCCAGGTCGAGCCAATACCCGCCTCCGCCACGCGCCACCGAATCCAGAATCGCTTTTCTGGCCTGTCGATTGTCCACGCAGCCGATCGCAAGATCAGTGCGCAAACTCTCGCTGGCCGTCAAGCGCCGGGTTTCCGCCCGCCACCCCGTGCCCATCGCCATGTTGATGCGATTGACGAGCACCGTGGCTTTCGGCAACCCGACATCGGACGGATAAAACATCTGCCGCCCGACATTGGCTTCCGACACCTGGTCGCTATCGATCACGGTCACGTCCAGTCCGCCGGGATGCCCCAAAGCGATCATGGCCGTATGCAGTTGGGCCAGTCCCATCAGCATCTGAGATCCAGTTCCACCGGCGCCGATGACCGATACACGAACCTCCCGTGTAAGAAGTTCAGCAGAAAGATGATGGATAGCCATCGCGTCCTCCTATCTGTCCATTCATGCCGGTCGAATCAAACGCCAAGGGCAAAAATAGCCCGTTGGCGCAGAGACGAAATGCCGTCGAACACTGACTGCGATCACAATTACCAACGACTCCTGCTATCTTGAATTCGCCCCGGTCGTCACGATCGTCCTCGGTCGAGAAGAACGCCGATAGCTGTCCATGAGAGTGCAGATCCACCACCAAATGCTCGTCTTCATTGAGCGCCGGTCGCGTGTAGCGCACGTGGCTGCATCCTGAGGACACTTCCCACAGGAATATCAGCCGCATCTCGCCTGTGGTCGCATTCCACACGATCCAGCCGACGCATTCCTGCGGACACCGATCGACGGCATACCGAAAGAAGTCGACGACCAGATTCCGTGGAATCTTGCCGAAGGTCAGCGATAGCTCCCGCCCAATACAGCCATAGGGCATAGGAACGCTCTTCTGATGAGCCAGTGGAACCCGCAGATACAGCCAGGGGCGCCGCGCTTCCAGCCACAGGCCGTCGCCGGTCACAAGAAAGCGGTGGCCATTGTCGGTCAGGGGTGTGAATCCACCATAGCGAGGCACCGTAACGACCGGCGCCGACTGTTGCAAGGCGATATCTCTCGCATCCATTTATGCCTCCGCTTCCAGTACGGCCGCCTCGAAGGCCTCCCGTAACGTCCATCCCGTAGAAACGAGTGAGCGTGTTGGAAAACGCGCTAATCGACCGTCCAGCAGATCCCGCCACAAGGCAAACGGACCAGCCCGATAACGGGTTAGCCCCTTGGGCGTATGGATGTTCGGATGCGTGAAGTACGAGCGGAAGAATGCTTCCTCCCAGGCTTCGCTTTGATGTACCTGATTCCCTTTCGGCAACCGGGCACTACCTACGCAGATATTTCCCGTACTCCAGACGTTGAAGAATGGTGCGACGAACAGCGGTGTATCGGCATCGGGACGTTGCCGTCCCTTGTACGCAAACACCTTCCATTCCTTGGTGGTGACCACAAAGACCAGCCCCGGACAAGGCACACGGCCGGTGCGAGCCCCTAGCTCCTTGCAGTCGAACCAGACCTGCCGAGCTTGGGGTTTGCTGAACCAGACGAAGAATCCCGATCCTTCCGCGAGTACATGCGCTGGCTTGAGTGCCGGGCGCAGCATCGTCTCGGGATCGAGAATCCGCATCAGGGAAAGCAGTCCGGATTTACTGGCCGGAACACCTGCCTGAATGATCGGTCGATCTTCGCTATCGGTCTCGACGTCATGCACCGAGACAAATACCGGCTTTCGGCTGGCGTCCTGATAGACCAGAACGGCGTTGGTCAGCCGGTAAGACTGATTACTTGAAAACGTACTGACATTGATCGCCATGGCGACCTCCTTAGAAAAATGCGGAGGCGTGCCTTGCCCCTGCGGGCACGACAGCACCCCCGCAGGGTTATTAAACTCACAGTGGTTCGGCGATCTGTGTGATCAACCGATCCAGTGACGACAACATCTGCAAACCCAGCCCGGTCTTTTGCAGCCAGACGTAGAACCCCTCAGGATCGAGCGGTACAGCCTGTGCTCCATAGAGATCGGTGTAGCCATCGCTGGCGCAGTTCGCGTATTCGATAAAGTCGTCGAACACACGATCCACCGGGTCTTCGGCATCCCACTTCAGGTAGGCCCCGAAATAGACGCACTCGACATCGAGCCCTTCCAGCCCCGGAAGTTGTCCTCCATCCGCCACCAGCCGCTCGATGTCGAGCAGCGTCGATGCGAGTGAAGCCACCTCCACGCTGGCATGGGTCAGTCCCGACAAGGCGACCTCATCCAGAACCGGCCTAGGGTCGATGACCCATGCGGGGAAATGCCCGTCATACCAGTCTGGAGAAATCGATTCCGCCATATCCTCGGCGGTCATACCCAGTGCCGTCATTTCCTCCAGCCAATCCGCCTGATCGCTACTGCCTTGCCAGTGGATGTACTCGCATAAATGGCGAGCTGACTCGGGAGTCAGAACATAGAGGGTTCGACCGGAAGCGCGATGCAGCCAATACAGGGCCGTCTCGCCCAAGCCAGGGCATGCCGCCTCGATCCGGGTCAGGCGATCCTTCATGGATAACCACTCAACCTGCTCGGACTGAATTGCCCAATACCACTGGTCATCCGCTTCCGATGCATCCGGAAAGAGTGCCCCGTAGCTGAGTGCCGCCGAGCTGGTCGCCACCAATACTTCGAAAGCAAAGTGCTGTAGTTGCCCCACTTGGCGGTTGATCCAGCCATGTAAGGCCTGTTGCACCAGCAATGGCGGCAGTCCGGATGCCTCTTCCTCTAGTTCCCCGGTTTCCAGCCAGCGCAGGGCCAGCGAAGACCATCGACGAACATCCAGGCAGGGATCGAGACTGACCGTGAGACCGGCGGCAAACCTCGGTAGACTCAAAGGATCAGGGGTTGTACGGAAGCGAGCACCTGACAGCGTTCGCCGTGTGCTACGGGCCCTTGGGACCGCTGCACCAAGCGTTGCAAGGCTTGTACGCATCGTTTCATCTCCTCGTGATCGAAGGCAGGAATCCCGGTCGGGATCCCCGCTTCAAAGTGCGAGAAGTCGCCATCGGCAGCGGCTTGCAGCCGTTCCTTGAGCGACACCATGGCCTAACCCCGCCGAATCACCGGCGGAAGCCAGCGATCGAACCACCCA
>AMWB02160494.1_pt1 | contig 32452 bp, 24 predicted proteins | sample 200311 | NCBI WGS metagenome assembly AMWB02 (sample SAMN02737377, study PRJNA173069) | bioreactor metagenome | biome: anode biofilm in microbial fuel cells | place: USA: California | collected 2010-12-16
AGCGAGGCGTGATCTTGAGATGTGTTAGTACTGTCATCATTCACCTTAAAATCATTAACGAGTTGTGAGAAGGAAAATGATACTGTAAGAAATATAATTATCAATGCCGCAGGCAGAACGAAGAGATTATTTACACTTTTGGGCATAACATTAATTTTACAGATTTTAGCATTAAAGGAGTAGGGAACAAAGGAACATAATATTGAATATTGTTGTTCATTAAATATTATCCGAACAATACCCTTTTGTTTTTATATTGTTGTTTAACAATAAACAATATAAGTTTTAAAAGCAATATAGATTTAAGAATCCACGATCGCGATTTTAACTATAACTCAAATAAAACACGAGTATGGTCTTCCCCCGATATATCGGACATAATAAAAGGAGTAATCGCATAGTATATTTTAAATAGTTAACGACATTTAGATTGATATTCATATGTGGATAATTATTTCTATCCTGTATTCAGATGCAAGTCATTCATTAAACCTGCCACGTAACGCAATTCAGGACGCCGCCGTCTTTTGAAATTCTGTTTAAGTATTTTGATTTGACTCTGACTACTTCAATGTCGTCAATGTTGTTTTTCAATATCTCATACGCTTCGTCATCCGTTTCCGGACAGTAGTCAGGTAAAAAGTACTTTTTCGCATAAAAAAAATTTACGTGATTTCCCGTTGCGCTCGGTACATTTGCTCCGCTTCCCGTATTTTCAGGTATCTCATTGATAAGCGATATAATTTTATAATCAGGAAAGTTTTCTTCAAGAATCGACCTGATCTTATCACAATATTTCTTTCCCCTAACCCACTGTAAAGAGTAAGTTTATTGTATTATAAAATTTCGCAAATATTATTATAATCAGTTTAACTACAACGGAGGTTCATTATGGAAATCACGCTCAATCACATTAGGGTCGGTGTTGAAAACGCGTTGACGTTCGCGGGCGCGGATGAATTCGAAGCCGCAAAATCAAATGCCGTAAAGGCGTACAACGAACTGCTTAACGTATCGGGAGCGGGCAGCGATTTTCTCGGATGGCTCGACCTTCCATCGGACATATCAAAAAAACTTATAGGCGAGATAGAAGAAACCGCTTATTATCTTCGCAGAAAATCTGACGTAATAGTAGTAGCCGGAATCGGAGGGTCGTACCTCGGATCGCGCGCGGTAATCGAAGCGCTGCAGGACAGTTTTAAATTTCTTCACAAGAAGAAACGCAGATATCCGATGATAGTGTTCGCCGGTCAGAACATCAGCGAAGATTATCACGCGGAACTGATGGACGTTCTCGACAGGTTGAAATATTCGGTAATTGTAATTTCGAAATCAGGCACAACCACGGAACCCGCCATAGCGTTCAGGCTTCTAAGGGCTAATCTAATAAAAAAATACGGACACGAAGTCGCCGCGTCGCGGATCGTAGCGGTGACTGACGGTTCGAAAGGCGCGCTGAAATCTCTCGCGGACAAGGAAAAGTACAGAACGTTTGTCATTCCCGACGACGTCGGCGGAAGATATTCCGTTTTGTCGCCTGCGGGGCTTCTCCCGATAGCCTGCGCGGGGTTTGACATAAAGCAGTTCGTTAAAGGCGCCGAAGAAATGGAGACTGCTCTCAAGGGGCGCGACAAACCCGAAGATAATCCCGCAATGCTTTACGCCGCGACGAGAAATCTTCTTTATCAAAACGGCAAGGCAATTGAAATACTCGCGAGTTTTAATCCTTCGCTCGCTTATTTCATCGAATGGTGGAAACAGTTGTTCGGCGAGAGTGAAGGAAAAGAAAACAAGGGCATCTTTCCCGCGGGCGCGGTGTATTCAACCGACCTGCACTCGCTCGGACAGTTCGTACAGGAAGGCACGAGAAATTTATTTGAAACCTTTCTATGGATTGAGAAGCCGAAAAAAAGCCTCGCGGTACCAGCGGAGAAATCAAATCAGGACGGGCTTGACTACATCGCCGGGAAAAGCCTGAATTACGTTAACGAGAAGGCGATGCTCGGCACCATAAAAGCCCACAAGGACGGGGGCGTTCCCTGCATTACAATCTCCGCGCCTGAATTCAGAGAAAAATATCTCGGCGCGTTGATGTACTTCTTTGAATTCTCCTGCGCAATTAGCGCGTACATGCTCGGCGTGAATCCCTTCAACCAGCCGGGTGTCGAAGCATATAAGAAAAACATGTTCAACCTGCTTGGAAAATAAAGCATTATATAAGATGAAAAAATTTATTCTGTGTCTGTTCGTGTTCCTGTTCGCCGCGCTTAACGCCGACGCGCAGTTGTTTACGGCTGAAGAACTCGAAGTGCTGAAACTGCAGGACGAGAGAACAGCGGGACCCGGCAACGAACTTCAGACATACCTCAATTCGTTCAACAACGCCGTAGTTATCAGAACTCTCATAGCGATGGGCAATATCGGAGACACGATATTCGTGATTCCAATCACGGAAAAACTTCTTTCCGCGAACAATCCCGAGATAAGAACCGCCGCCGCTTTCGCACTCGGACTGATTCCGTGCGACGATTCACGGAACGGACTGCTGGAGGCGATGAAATCCGAGACCGAACAGGAGGTTCTCGCTCAGGTAGTTAAATCTCTCGGCTCGATTGGAAACGAGGATGACCTTGCCGCGCTTTGCGGGATTTATCCCGTAACCGGAAAGGTTAGTTCCGCTTTTGCGTATTCGCTCGCGAGGTTCGCGAGAAGAAACATAAAGAACAACGCGTCAGTGGAAAAGATAAAATCCTTGCTGAAAACGAACGACACCGAAACAATCAGGATGTGCGCTCACGCTTTTCTTTACACGAGAAACAGGGATTTGCTTCTCGGCGCGAAGGATGAATTGTTTAAACTGACGAAGTCTTCCGACGCGGATACACGAAGCAGGGCGTTTACTTCTTTCGGAAACGCCGCGGATAAAACGGACGTGAATTATCTGATGAATTCGTACGACAAAGAAGACGTCTGGCAGGTGAAACTGAGCATAATAAATTCATTCGCCGTGATTTTCAGGAACGACAATTCATTGTCTTCAAACAAGGAACTCGCGTATTTTCTGATAGATAAGGGCGAAGGCGAGGACGCTTATCTTTCGACCGCCGCTTTGTCGGGACTCGCGTACATATTCGGCGGGACAACCGACGCCGCTCTGAAAGAGGAGATGAAACCGCGCCTGCAATGGTTCCTGATAAAAGGCAAGGCTGTTGACCTCGCGTCGATAGGCGAAGCGGTTAAGACAATCGGCGCGATATACAAAGACGAAGCGCGCGACGAGTTATTGTCTCTTTACGCGCAGACGGAGGGCTATTACCTCAAGCCTTACATAATTCAGGCGTGCGGTTATTTTAACGACGCGGGCGTTTACAAGGATTTAAGAAAACTGATTACCGCGGATGTTCAGAATTACGTGAACGAGAAGAAAATCACCGAGGGCGATATGATTGCGGGGAAAGAATTAATTCCGATATACAGGGCGTTTGTTGAAACGCTTGACGCGTTAAAAGGAAGAGCGGATGACGCGGACAAGGAAACAATGAGATTGATATTCATCGAATTCGCGGGTTCCAAAGACCCGTCAATTGTAGATGTCTGCATCAACGCCTTGAATCAGCCGATGTACGAAAGCAAGAAGGGGGAACTGAAGATTTCACTTGGCATCGATTACCAGAGTCTCGAATACCCGAAGGATAAAGAGACGATGAAATTATTCATACGGGAGTTCGCCGCTTTGAACGCGGAAAACTCCGTGCCGCTTCTCGAGAGCAATCTCGCTATCGACGATTACGAAATATGCAGGGAGTCGGTAGACGCTCTAATGTCGATAACAAAAAAAGCATATACATTCAACGCGAAGCGAAAGAGTTTTTTCGACGCGGACAAACTGAACGAACTTTATAAAAAGCAAACCGCGGTAATACACACGAGCCGCGGGGATATCGTATTGAAATTATTCCCTTATAATTCCCCGTTCACCGTTTTGAATTTTGTCTCTTTGGCGGAAAAGGGATTTTTCAACAATACCAGGTTTCACCGCGTCGTTCCCGGTTTCGTTATACAGGGCGGCGACCCTGTCAATAACGGCTGGGGCGGACCGGAATACTCGATACGCTCGGAATTCATTCCGATGAGTTTCGAAAGAGGCGTTCTGGGAATGGCTTCGGAGGGAAAGGATACCGAAGGAAGCCAGTTTTTCATAATGCACGCGCCTTTCTATCACCTTGATAATTTATATACAATTTTCGGAGAGGTGACGTCGGGAATGGACGTAGTTGATAAGATTTATACGGATGATTTCGTAAAGAGCGTGGACATACTCACGCAGTAGATGTTTTATAATGGCACTGCAAATGCGCATTTAAATCATTAATTTTATTGAAACTAATGATGCTCAAAAAGCGTTTTATTTATTGAATAACACATTAAAACTAAGGAGTGTAACATGATATCAAAGAAACTTCAAGACGCAATAAATTCACAGATTAACAAGGAATTGTATTCCGCTTATTTTTACCTTGCGATGTCGGCATACTGCAAGACAAAAGACCTCGACGGTTTCGCGAACTTTTTCTACGTGCAGTATCAGGAAGAAACATTTCACGCGATGAAATTCTATAACTACCTGCTCGACAGAGGCGGCGACGTCGTGCTCACGAAAATCGATACGCCTCCGGCTGACTTCAAGTCACCGCTGGACGTTTTCGAAAAAACTCTCGAGCACGAGCAGTTCGTGACAAAATCAATTAACGATTTGCTCGACCTTTCAATAAAAGAAAACGACCACGCTTCGGCGAGTTTTCTGAAGTGGTACGTTGACGAGCAGGTTGAAGAAGAGGCGACGGTGTCAAGGCTCGTGAACAGGATGAAACTTGTCGGTGATAACGTCGGCGGTCTGTTCATAGTTGACAGCGAACTCAAGGCAAGAGTATTCACGCCTCCGGTCGCGTAACATAAGGAAATAAGCGGGAAAATTTTATACTGCTAAAGAGCGGATATTTAAAAGGCTTCTAACGAAGCCTTTTTTATTTTACGGAAAGGTTTGACTCTTAACCTGATTAAATGCTATAGTTCTTAATTTGGCATTTAAAATTTATAATTTAAAATTGCTCTTAAAACTGCCTTTTAAAATAATTCCTCCCTTAATATCTTAACCACAACCAAAAACATTCTATGCACATTATTGACTGGACTATAGTCGTCGTATATTTCATCATCAATCTATTAATCGGATTTTACTACTACAAGAAAGCGGGCGGCAACACGGAGAATTTTTTCCTGTCGGGAAGAAAGATGACGTGGTGGCTCGCGGGGCTTTCGATGGTCGCTACGACGTTCGCCGCGGATACGCCTCTCGCGGTTACCGAACTTGTCGGGCAAAGCGGCATCGCGGGAAACTGGCTCTGGTGGAACATGATGTTCGGCGGAATGCTGACCGTATTTTTCTTCGCCCGTTTATGGCGGCGCGCGAACATACTGACCGACGTCGAGTTCATCGAACTCCGTTATTCGGGAAAAGCAGCTTCATTCCTACGCGGGTTCAAGGCGATTTACCTCGGCATATTCATGAACATAATAATAATGGGCTGGGTTAACCTTGCTCTCGGCAAGATACTCAAGGGAATGTTTCCGCAGCAGGTCAACGACGGCAACGTGATGTTTTTCATTCTCGCGATAATGATTATAACCGCTGTTATATCGGCGATGGCGGGGCTGTGGGGCGTGGCGGTTACTGACGCCTTTCAGTTCGTAATCAAGATGACGGGCTGCATAATACTCGCAATCATAGTCGTTAATTCGCCTCAGGTCGGCGGCATAGAAGGTCTTCAGGCTAAACTTCCCGACTGGGCGCTGAAGTTCACACCGCAGATTGGCGAAAGTACTTTGGGTGCGACGGGCACAGGCGGATTTTTCATGATGACGTTCACGACATTCCTCGCGTATATAGGCGTTCAATGGTGGGCGAGTTGGTATCCGGGCGCGGAGCCGGGCGGAGGCGGATATGTCGCGCAGAGAATGATGTCTGCAAAGAACGAAAAGCATTCGCTTCTCGCGACTTTGTTCTTTCAGGTCGCGCATTACACCCTACGTCCGTGGCCGTGGATAATAGTCGCGCTTTCGGCGCTTGTTCTTTATCCCGATTTGCCCGCAGCAGACAAGGGGCTTGGCTACGTTAAGGCGATGAACGATTTTCTTCCCGTCGGACTGAAAGGTCTTCTGCTCGCCACTTTCTTCGCGGCATCAATGTCCACAATCGCAACGCACCTTAACTGGGGAACGTCATACTTCATAAATGATTTTTACAAGAGATTCATAAAGCCGAATGAAACCGACAAGCATTATGTTTCCGCGTCGAGATGGATGACTATAGTTTTTATGATATTGGCCGTGCTTGTAACGAATTTCATGTCAACAATTTCGGGCGTGTGGTCTTTCGTGCTTGAATGCGGAGCGGGGCTCGGACTCGTGCTTATTCTCAGGTGGTTCTGGTGGCGCGTGAACGCGATAAGCGAAATAGTGGCAACTGTTACACCGTTCATTGTTTACGGCGTTCTTCATTTTGGAAATTTCGGTGTGAAGTTTCCCGAAACTCTCTACATTATCGTTCCGATAACAACTCTTGCGTGGGTCATAACGGCTTTCATAACAAAACCTACGAACGAAGAAAGGCTGCTTGAATTCTACAGGCGGGTTCATCCGGGCGGATTCGGGTGGAAAAAAATAGCCGCGAAACTTCCGGAAATCAAACCCGACAGCGGATACGGCGTACTTTTTCTCGACTGGTTCCTTGGCGTTGTTCTGCTTTTCTCGTTCCTGTTCGGAATCGGAAAAATTATTCTCGGCGACTATCTCACGGGATTCATTTACATAATTGCAGGGTTCATCGCGGGCGCGGTAATACTCAAACACGTGGGACATCTCGGCTGGGGCGAAAATAAAAAAGAGCAGTAGTTTTACTGCTCTTTTTAAAAAATATTTTTTAATATTTTATTTTTTTGTATGCGTCGTATCGCTTAGCGATTTCAGCATATCGAGCGCCGCTTTATTCTGCGGGTCAATCTTTATAAGCCTTTCCAGTGATTTTACCGCTTCGTCTCTTTTTCCTGTCTGCTTGTCGAGGTTAGCCGATTGAAGAAGCGCTTCCTTGAAGTCGGGAAATATTTCAAGAGCTTTCTTCAGATTTTTTTCGGCATTCGCATTGTCACGCATACCTGAATAAGCATAGGCGAGCATCAGGTAAGTGTAAGATGAATTGGGCTCGACTCTCAGCGCCTGCTGAAGGTATTGCAATGCCTGTTGCGGAGAGCGCCGTCCGAGCATATCCTGCGCCGCCATAATTATGCTGTTCGCTTCCTTGCTTATTATGTATGTTTTGTCGGGCTCGTACCTGAACACATCCATGAATTCTATCGGGTCCTTGTTAACGCTCGTGTAGAGAGGATTCTGGTTTACCACTCTGTACCATTCTCTCAGAAACGCGAGATAACTCACGTTGCTTTTTTTAAGGTAATCCATCAGGAATGTCGTGTAATTCCTGTCGTTTATTTTCGTGATTAGTTCGGGCGTTATAAGACCCGCCACGTCCACTATTTTCCTTTCGCTGTAGTAACCTATCGCCCCGACATCGTGAGTCGCTATAACGTCTTCGGGTTTCGTGTTTTCTTTTATCCATTGAGCGGTCACCACCTGTCTGTCGTGAATGTAAGCGCACTGCTCTGCGTATGTTGTTTTGTTTTCGTTGAAATTAAGGAATGAGTATAAAATTATAACGGCTGAAACAAGAATCATGAAACCGTTCGCCAGATTTTTGCTCTTGAAATAATTCCCTGCGATTATTGACATTTCCCTGAATCCCAGTCCTGAAGCGAGAATGATGAAAGGTATTGCCGGCATCAGATATCTTCCGAACCTGTGGGCGTAAGGTAGTTTGAACCAGTAAACAAAAATCAGGGCGAACACGGCAAGCACGTATAGTATGTTCGGATTATATTTTTTCTTCGCGACATCATACAGCATTTTTACTGCAGAGAAAATAAATCCGACCGCGAGTATTCCGTACGCGCCCGACGTGAAGTAATCCCAGACTTCGAATTTCAGGAATTCAGACCTGCTCTTGAACTCCGGAGCGTAATACGTGAGTTTAGCGGAGTAAGTATTCGGAAGCAGTGAGCCGGAAAGAACGAAATTCATTATGAAGTACAATACGACGATTGCGCCCGCGATAATTCCGATTTTTACAAAATCGTTTTTTGAAAACAGTTTTATGGTCTTGTCCGTTTTCGAAAATCTGGCTGCGAAAAAGTAATCAACCGCGAGAGCGCCGATGAACGTAACTCCGTCGGGACGTCCCCAGAGAATCAGTCCGAGAAAAACCGCGAACACGGCGGCGCTTCTCCGCTTGTAGAAATATACGGCGGCAATCAATGTGAAAATGAACATCGTCGTTTCCATTCCCGAAATCGAGATGAAACTCATCCACTTGTCGGCGACGAATATCGCGGTGAATAGCAGCGCGAAATAGTTCTCTTTCGCGAAATCAAAACCTGAAAGTTTGTAGAAATACACGCCTGACAGAATGAAGAACAATATTCCAACTACGTAACTTATAATCATTTCATTGTTTGAAATGATAAAGCCCGCCGCGACAAGGAACGTATAAACAGGCGATGTCGAGCCCGCCGTCGCCATTTCATTTTTAAAGTACGAGAAACTGAAATAATGCGCGAGATTTTTCGCGAACGTAAGGTGTATCCACGGATCGTCGAGAGGAAAAGAAAAATATCCGTTAGCGGATTTCGCCGCCGCGAGGTAATAGTACGCCAGCGCGAAGGCGATAACCGAAATTGAAGCGTATATAATTGTCTTGAATTTTCTATCAGGCTCGAAAGGAAGTTCGAAATTAATTATCTCCGCCTGTTTCTTTTGTTCGTGCGCTCGTTTTTTGCTCATCAGTAAATTATTATTAAAATGGAAGATTCAAAATAATTATTTAAACCTGCAATTTCAATTTCGATAGATATGAAAGGAAAGGTTTAAGTCCGCCCGGTTTTTCGGGCATAAAAAAAAGCGCCGGATTTGTTATCCCGGCGCTTTTAATTAAGTAAAGGGTAATTTGGGGAACTCGTTATAAACTATATATATATAAAATAATTTATTTTCAGATTGTCAAATAACTCACTTATATTGTTTCAATTACCATGCCGAAAATTTCATTTTTGGGTTAAAATGATTTTCCCGAAAAAGTAAACAATTTTTGAGCATTTTGTTATTTACTATAAGGAAAAACAACTCGAAAACGACGAGAAATCTTTCTCAATATGAGAAATTATTCTCATAATGAGACGTATTTTTTGGAATCATAGTGAGGACATTAATTAATAATAATTAAAAAACTATATTTTTCGGAATTTCAAAAAGACTTTAATATTTTTTAAATTTTAGGTAAATACCTGAAAATAGAAAAGAATATGATTACCAGAAGAGGTTTCATAAAGAGTTCCGCGCTCGCGGCAGGACTCTTTCCCTTTTTGCGAAAATTCAATTCTGACAAAACCAATACCGGAAATGTTACAAAGCCATTAGTTCTATCAACCTGGATTTTCGGCATTCCGGCGAATAAAGAAGCGTGGAGAGTACTCGAGGCGGGTGGCAGGGCGCTTGACGCGGTCGAGGCCGGAGTACAGATTCCCGAGGGCGACCCGAATGTATCTTCCGTCGGTTACGGCGGACTTCCCGACAGGGACGGGCACGTGACGCTTGACTCCTGCATAATGGACGATGATTTTAATTGCGGCTCCGTAGCGTTTCTCGAAGGCATAATGCATCCCATATGCGTCGCGAGGATGGTTATGGAAAAGACTCCGCACATTATGCTTGTCGGAGAAGGCGCTAAGCAGTTCGCGCTTCAAAACGGCTTCAGGGAAGAAAATCTTCTGACTCCTCAGGCGGAGAAGAAGTGGAAGGAATGGATGAAGGACAGCGGATACGTTCCATACGGAAAGGACAATCACGACACGATAGGAATGATAGCGATAGACAAATCGGGAAACCTTTCCGGCGCATGCACGACGAGCGGACTTAAGTACAAGTATCACGGCAGGGTCGGAGACTCTCCGATAATCGGCGCGGCTTTATACGTGAACAACGACGTCGGCGCCGCGACCGCGACGGGTGTCGGCGAGGAGGTAATCAGGATTTGCGGGGCACACACGATTGTAGAACTGATGTCGAACGGATACACTCCGCTTGACGCCTGCAAGGCGGCTGTCGAGAGAATAATCAAAATTAAAAAAGAAAACATAAAAGACATTCAGGTTGGTTTTCTTGCTCTGAATAAACACGGCGAATACGGAGCGTACGCGGTACAGAACGATTTTGAGTACGCGGTTTATTCCGAAACGGAAAACAACATATTAAAAAAATCCAACAGTTACTTTCAATAAAGATGAATGTTCACCTGAAATTTATTTGCAATAATGAATATGTCGAGACGGATATTAACCCGTCCGTGACAGTGCTCGATTTTTTACGCCTGCAAAAACACCTGACTGGAACGAAGGAAGGCTGCAGGGAAGGCGACTGCGGCGCCTGCACGATTCTTGTCGGGGAAATGACGGGAAATTTCATTCGATACAAATCTGTCAACTCCTGTCTTCTTCCCGTATCGGAAATTCACGGACGGCACGTTATTTCAATCGAAGGTCTTAACGTGAAAGGAATGTCGCCATTTCAGGAAACGCTCGTGAATGAGGGCGGAACGCAGTGCGGGTTCTGCACTCCCGGGTTCGTGGTTTCATTCGCGTCATTTCTATTATCGACTGATTCTTTCGACACGGAGGCCGCGCTTTCTTTCCTTGGCGGAAATCTTTGCCGATGCACGGGACACAACAGGATTATTTCCGCAGTCGAAAAAACGCTTTCAGGTTTCAGCGGCGGTACAGCAGCAAGTTTTTCCGAACGCGTAGGGCTTCTCATAAACAAAAATTTTCTTCCTGCTTATTTCGCCGATATTCCAGAAAGGCTGAAGAGCATACAGCGCGAGCATAAAATTTTCGAGGGCGCCGAAAACGCGGTTTTTGTTTCCGGCGGAACCGACCTCTTCGTGCAGCAGGGTGATTCGCTTATGGAAAAAAACGTGGTTTTCCTTTCGGGAGTTTTGAAAGGCGAAAAAATATGGATTGAAGGCGATGAACTTTTTCTGAGCGCAGCCGCAACAGTCAGCGATCTGGAAAATTCCGAAATTATAAACAGGATATTCCCGACTTTCAAAGACCTATCGAAACTTTTCGGCTCATTGCAGATACGCAACCGCGCGACTCTCGGCGGAAACATCAACAACGCTTCGCCTATCGGCGACATGTCGGTGTTTCTTCTCTCTCTGAACGCGAAGGTGTTTCTTTCAAACGGAAAAACAATACGCAGTCTTTACCTGAAAGACTATTTCAAGGATTACAAATCGCTGGACAGAAACGAGGACGAGTTCACGCAAAAATTCAGCGTGCCTCTTCCACGCGGCGGGTATAAACTTAGTTTTGAAAAAGTCAGCAAGCGGACATACCTTGACATCGCAAGCGTGAACACTTCTCTTTATATCGAATATGATTCAGTGATTACAAAAGCTGGATTATCGGCGGGAGGCGTTTCACCCGTTCCACTGTTCCTGAAAGAATCATCCGGATATCTCATTGGAAAGGAAATATCTTCAAGCACGCTCGGAGGTCTCGTTGAAGCTACGCTCGGGGAAATTAAACCTATAAGCGACGTGAGGGGTTCCGCGGAATACAAGGCTCTGCTGCTCGGACGATTGTTGCGCGCCCATTTTCTCAAACTGTTTCCCGAAGTAATCAAGCCGGAGGACGCGTTATGCTGAATTATGATTCAATACGACACGTCAAGGGCGAATCAATTTTTCTTGATGACTTCGGCGCGCCCGCAGGAACGCTTCACGGCGCCGTTTTCTATTCGCCCGAAGCGCACGGAAAAATTATTTCGCTCGATACGTCGGAAGCGGAAAAACATCCCGGCGTAAAAGCGGTTATAACAGCGAAAGACATTCCGGGCGAAAACCAGATTGGCGGAATAATACAGGACGAAAAACTTTTTGCCGATACGGAAGTTGAATTCATCGGCGAGCCAGTCGCGCTCGTGATAGCCGATAATCCTCTCACGGCAAGAAAAGCCGCGAATAAAATAAAAATTGAAATTGAGCCTCTTGAAGTAATTACCGACCCGAAGACCGCATTCGAAAAGGGAAGCCTCATAATCAAGCAGGCGAGAATTTATTCGTGCGGAAGCACGGACGAAGCGTGGAAGAACTGCGATTTTATTTTCGAGGGAACGGCTGAAACAGGCGGACAGGAGCATCTTTATCTTGAAACACAGTCGGCGCTTGCAATGCCCCTTGAAGGCGGCAGCATTAAGATAATTTCGTCAACTCAAAATCCAACAGCGATACAGCGGACAGCGGCGAGGGTTCTCGCGGTGTCTGATAACGCGATTGAGAGCGAAGCGATGCGGCTTGGCGGCGGATTCGGCGGAAAAGAGGACCAGGCAACCGCCTGGGCTGTCATGGCCGCCCTCGGATGCAAGGTTACGGGAAAGTCCGTAAAAATTGTGCTGAACAGACAGGAAGATATGAGGTTGACCGGAAAGCGGCATCCGTACGTTTCCAATTATAAAATCGGTCTTTCAAAAGAAGGAAAAATAATTTCTTACGAAGTCGTTTTTTACCAGAACGCGGGAGCGGCTGCCGACTTATCACCCGCTATACTTGACAGGACGCTCGCGCACTGCACGGGAAGTTATTTCATTCCAAACGTTAAAGCCGAGGGATACTCCTGCAAGACAAACCTTCCTCCAAACACCGCTTTCCGCGGTTTCGGAGGACCGCAGGGAATGTTCGTTCTCGAAGCGGCGATTTTCAACGCGGCGGAAAAGATGAAAATGGAACCGCGCGTGATTCAGGAAATTAACCTGCTTAACGAAGGGGACGCGTTTCCTTACGGACAGAAGACCGAATTCTGCAAGGCGAAGGAATGCTGGAATGAAGCGAAATTGAAATTCGACTTTGATTCCGTGAAGAGGGAGACAGACGAGTTCAACGAAGCGAATAAACTTTTCAAAAAGGGATTTGCCGTTATGCCCGTGTGTTTCGGAATATCGTTTACGAACACGATGCTGAATCAGGCAAGTTCGCTCGTTCACGTTTACGCGGACGGAAGCGTCAGCGTCAGCACGGGCGCCGTTGAAATGGGTCAGGGGGTGAACATGAAACTCCGACAGGTTGCAGCGGCAACATTCGGCATAAGCGTTGACAAAGTCAAAAGCGAATTCACAAACACGACGCGCAACGCTAACACTTCAGCCACCGCGGCAAGCAGCGGAGCGGACATGAACGGCAACGCGACAAAACTCGCCTGCGGAGAAATACTTTCACGGCTGAAGAATCACTACAGAAGAGCGGCGAAACTGAGCGAAAGCGACCCGGTTGAAATTGAAAACGGATACGTAATTTCCCGCGGGAAAAAAACGGACGTTACCTGGGAGCGTCTTACGGCGAGCGCATACAGAAACAGAATCGATTTATCCGCGCACGGATTTTACGCGACGCCGAAAATATACTTCGACCCGCGGACGAACAAAGGCAGCCCTTTCGCTTACCACGTTTACGGAACGGCTGTCATAACAGTCACGCTTGACTGCCTGAGGGGAACTTACGAGATTGACAGCGTGAAGGCGGTGCACGATTTCGGAAAAAGCATAAACCCCGTCATTGACAGGAGTCAGGCGGAAGGCGCGGTAATACAGGGAATCGGCTGGTTAACGCTCGAGGAAGTCGTCCACAATGAAAAGGGACGGTTTATATCGGACACGCTTTCAGCGTACAAGGTGCCCGACATGGGTTTCACTCCGAAGAAAATCGAATTCTTATTTCTCGAGAACAACGACAGGAACGCGGGCGTTTTCAATTCAAAGGCAATCGGCGAGCCGCCTTTCATGTACGGAATCGCCGCTTACTTCGCGCTCGTTAACGCGGTAAAAGCGGCGAACAAAAACAGCGATGTTAAAATCTCCGCGCCGATGACTCCGGAAAAAGCATTCATGAACATTTACGGAGAGAAAAAATGACCGAATTATCGTTCTGGAAAAGCGTTAAGAATATCGCCGAAGCGGGAAAGCGGGCGGTGCTGACCGTCGTTTTCGACGCAAAAGAATCGACCCCAGGAAAGCAGGGATTCAAGATGATTGTCGATGAGGACGGAAACATTCAGGGAAGCGTCGGCGGTGGAATAATGGAACACGAAGTAATTAAAGAGTGCCTTGAAATTCTTAAACGCCCCGCGCCGGAAAATTACTTCAAGCGTTACAACCATTACGGAGACGCGCCCGGCAGCACGGGTATGATTTGCTGCGGCTCCCAGATCATCGGATTCGCGGTAGTCGGAATAAAAGACTTAAGCGTCTTAACGGAGGTTGAAGAAGCGGTGGAAAAAAATTCCGGGGGCGTCTTGACAATCAGCAGAGCAAATTTTATTTTTTCAAATCGGGAAAAGAAGGCGAAGAAATACATCTTCGACGAAATTGAATGGAAATATTCCGAGGTTATCGGACTGAAAGAAAGAATATATATATTCGGCGGCGGGCACGTCGGTTTGTCGATTTCGAGAATAATGGCAATGCTTGATTTCCGCGTCACGGTAATCGAAAAGCGAAAAGACATATTTACGCTCATCGGTAACGATTTCGCCGACGAGATTATAAACGAGGATTACGTGAAATATTCGGACAGAATCATCGAAGACGATTTCAGTTACGTCGTAATCGTAACGCCCAGCCACTCGCACGACAAGGAAGTGCTCCGCGCCGTAATCGGCAAGAGAGTAAGATACATCGGAATGATGGGAAGCAAAGCAAAAGTAAAAACCATTTTCGAGGAACTGGGCGGGGAAGGAATACCGGAAGAACTATTAAACAAGGTCCATTCTCCGATAGGGCTGCCGATAAACAGCAGGACGCCCGACGAGATAGCGGTCAGCATAGCGGCGGAAATAATCAATGAAAAGAATTCTATGTTTTTTTAATCCATAAAAAACTATATTACTAAACGTATTAAACTTTTGTGCTATGATAAAACATATCTTTATTAATTTAATTTTGATACTCGTTATGACGGTAAATCTACAGGCGCAGATGAGAAAGATTCCCTTAAAAGATTTTTTCAAGAATCCGGAAAAGACGGGATTTCAGGTTTCACCCGACGGAAAATACATTTCATTCCTGTCCCCGTGGGAAGACAGACTCAACGTCTTCGTGCAAAAACTCGGAGACAAGGAAGCAATCAGGGTTACTTCGGCAAAAGAAAGAGACGTCGCGGGATATTTCTGGAAAGGAAACGACAGGATAGTGTTCCTTCAGGACAGCGGAGGAGACGAGAATTACAAACTGTATTCTGTTGACAGGAACGGAAACAACACCAAACTCTTCACCCCGCCCGATAAGGTCAGAGCGGGCATTGTTGACGACCTTGAGGACATAGACGATGAAATGCTAATCTCGCTTAATCAGCGCGACCCTAAAGCGTTCGATGTTTACAGGTTAAACCTCGCAACTGGTGAAATGAAGATTGTAGCCGAAAATCCCGGCAACATAATGTCCTGGATTACAGACCACGACGGCAAACTCCGCGCCGCGGTCGCGAGCGACGGCGTAAACAACGTGCTTCTTTACCGCGACAACGAATCGGAACAGTTCCGCGAGGTTCTGAACACGAACTTCAGGAACGACGTGACTCCGCTGTTTTTCACTTTCGACAACAAGTTTATTTACGCGCTGTCGAATCTGAACAGGGATAAATCTGCAGTCGTAAAATTCGACATTGCAAACGGGCAGGAAATCGAAGTGCTTTACGAGAATCCCGACGTTGACGTTTCGGGTCTGAGTTATTCGAAGAAAAGAAAAGTCCTTACTTCGATCAGTTACGTGAAAGACAAGAGAGAACTTAAGTTCCTCGACGATAAAGCGGAAAACAGATACACAACACTTAAGAATAAACTCGGCATTTACGAAGTGGTGATAACGGGTATGAATAAAAACGAAGACAAGTTTTTAGTAAGAACATACAGCGACCGTTCGCTCGGCGCGTATTATTTTTACGACGAGGCGAAAAACGATTTTTACAAAATCACAGATGTAAGTCCGTGGATTAACGAAGACGAAATGTGCGATATGAAACCCGTTCAGTACACATCGAGAGACGGACTCACGATAAACGGGTATCTTACACTGCCGAGAGACGTTGAAGCAAAGAATCTTCCCGTGGTTATAAACCCGCACGGTGGTCCCTGGCACAGGGACAGTTGGGGATACAATCCGGAAATACAATTCCTCGCAAACAGAGGATATGCCGTTCTGCAGATGAATTTCCGCGGCTCGACGGGTTACGGCAAGAAATTCTGGGAAGCGTCATTCAAGCAATGGGGTTTAAAAATGCAGGATGACATTTCCGACGGGGTTAAATGGCTCATAAACACGGGCATCGCGGATCCGAAAAGAGTGGCGATATACGGCGGCAGTTACGGCGGCTATGCGACTCTCGCGGGCGTTACTTTCACGCCCGACCTGTACGCCTGCGCGGTTGATTACGTCGGCGTGTCGAACATGTTCTCGTTTCTGAAAACAATACCGCCTTACTGGGAACCGTTCAGAAAGATGATGTATGAAATGGTCGGCGATCCCGAGAAGGACAGCGCGCTTTTCAAGCAGGTTTCACCCGTATTTCACACAGATAAAATTAAGGCGCCTCTTTTCGTTGCGCAGGGAAAGAACGACCCGAGGGTTAACGTAAACGAATCCGACCAGATGGTCGAAGCGATGCGGAACCGCGGGCTTGAAGTAGAGTATATGGTGAAAGACAACGAAGGACACGGTTTCAGAAATCAGGAAAACCGTTTCGATTTTTATGAGGCAATGGAAAAGTTTTTAGAAAAGCACCTGAAGAAATAATTTTGAGGGGAGCTTCGGCTCCCCTGTTTTTATCACGAATAATATTTTGAAATATACTTCTCTGGCGCTTGTCCTGCTGCTGGCGATACTTCTTGCGTCCTGCGGGAAAAAGGACAGGCACTCATACGACAGGAAATCCGAAAACGCCGCCGACTCCGTTTCGGCAATCATCAAGTACGAACTCTCCGGAACGGGCAGGGGCAGCATCACGATATCAAAGTACAAGACCGACATAAGAATCGACCTCGAGAAATCGGGCGAGGAAATAAGCCGCGAGTCGAGATATATATCCGGCGGATACATTTATTTCTACGTGTTCAACGCGGGGCAGTTAATGCCCGTCAAGATGAAAATCATTAAGGACCACAATTATCCGAAAGGCTTTGCCGCATTCATGGACGCGGGAGAGTTCATTCCGAGAATGAACAAAACGGGAACGGAGGTGGTTGCGGGACTGATGTGCGATGTTTATGCCGATAAAACGGACGGCTCGTCTTTCAGCGTATTCGGCGGACAGTACGTACTCTCGGCAAGGTTCAGCGGCAACATAATCACCGCTGTATCGGCGGCAATCAACACCCCTATCGACTCAAACTACGTGAAAGTCCCCGCAAATATGGATTTCCGGGACATATCGCAATAGCGTAAATACGTTTTAGTGTAAATGCTTTTTAGTGTAAAATGTAAATTGCAAAATTCAAAAGTACAATTTAAAATTAAAAATTGTAGTAATCGGAGATAAAGTTTTCGTGTTTGAATTGCAATTTTGTATTTTCCCCTCCTTCCCAAGCTCCGGCTTGGGAAGGTGAAATACGAGGTTAACGCGCCGGGGCTCGTCACGGCGAATCTTTGACTTGGTAGCGAGTAAAAAGGTCTTCTAGTAAATTTAATAATAACATATTACTTACTATGGATAAGACAACAGTATTGATTTTATTTTTCCTTTTGGTAATCTCAAATGTCGCCCAGTCTCAATTTACAACAAAAGCGGATATTGGAAAGTATTTCTATGGTATTGGGACAGATGCTTACGCTTTTACGGATAAAAACGTTTGGATTAGTTCGGGCAATGGAATAGCCAAAGTTGATAGCAATGGGGTTGTTTTCTATCAATTCCAAATAACATCCGCCGGCAATATTTTAAATTATGCGGTTTCAAAGGATAGTGCGAAAAATTATTCTAATGGAATTGATTTTCATTTAATTCAAACGAATCGTGATGAAGTATGGCTGGCCCCTATGAAAAACGAAGGGCGTTTATTGAAAATTAAAGATGATACAGTTTATAATTATTATATTGAAAAGTCTGATAAAATTAAATATAAAAGTTACTTTTGTGACAACGACGGGACAATGTGGTTCCATTTTGTAAAGAATAGTGAACCTTTGTTCGAGCATTATATATATAAACTTGAAAATGACTCACTAAATTTGATTTACAAATTGAATGCTTCAATATCCGGTTATTATCATTCTTATTTTTTCAGATTTAAGGATAAGTGTTTAATTGGTGAAGATGAGGAAGATAATAATCTCTTATACTTCGCGATTTACAAAATTCAGAACGGCAAGAAATCATTATTCTATAAATTTGACAGTAATTTAGGCTCCTACTATTCATCGCATTATTTTTATAAAGACGAGTTATACATATTAACCTCTTCTTGTAAACTATTAAAAATTGATACGGATAAGAATGTTAGTAGTTACAATTTTGGGCTTAATGATTGTATGCTTGGTAGAAATTTCTACATATTAGATGATAATCTGTTTTGTTCTTTGAAAAATAATATAGTAAAAATTAATCTTACCACTGAGGAGAAGAAACAATCAAATTATTTAAGAATATCGAATGATTGCGATGGTATTATTAAAGGAATATACTTATCAAGAGATAAATATATTTATTGTTGTTTGATTGGTGACAAAAAGGATGATTATGGAAATTTTATTACAGCGCCAGAATGTCAAAGCGGAGATAATCTTCGTATAGTAAATATTAATTTCTAATGTTTTTATAGCAAAGATAATTAAATTATGAAAACAAAAATCTGGTCAGAATTTATTATTGAAGATTTCCCTATGAAACACGAAGAGTTATCAAAGAAATTAGGGGTTGAGCCCGCTGAAGCCGAAAACGCAGGTGATACTTATCGTTATCCTAACGGGAAGCTTTCAGTCGTAAAGTTTAGTTCATGGACACTCGATTCAGGATGCGATAAACACATAGATTTTGAAACACAGGTTAAAACCTTGTTGAATAAAATCAGACCATTCAAAAAGAACTTTATTGAGATTTGCGAAAAATATCCCTTGGGTTTAAGTGTATATATTCATACATCTGAAGATGAATCTAGTCCATACATCGGTTGGGAAAGCAATGTAATGAAAGAATTAGCAGAATATAATGCTTCGTGGGGAATAGATCTTTCTATCTACAAGGCAGGGGAAGATGAGGAGTAATCATCTTACAGTTTAATATGTTTTCCAAGAACCCGGAACAAATAGTTACCGGGTTCTTGATTTAATCAAAGAAAAGATTTATTCCTCTCCTTCCCAAGCTCCAGCTTGGGAAGGTGAAATACGGTATTACGGCTTCCCAAGCAGGAGCTTGGGAAGACGAAAAAATACGGGGGTATGGCTTCCCAAGCGGGAGCTTGGGAAGCAGAAAGAAAACGGGGTGCGTCTTCCCAAGCGGGAGCTTGGGAAGACGAAAAAAATTCGGTAGCGTGTTGAGATTATCTTAAACCGTTAAAACGGTTTTTCATTATTTGAATCAGCACCCACGGCTATCCGCCACGGCGGACGTTGGCTAAGTCGGAGAGCAGGGCGGTTCTTCTTCCTATAGGCATGCGAACAAGTTAACGAGGCATTGACGCTTCAGGAATATTTCTAAAGTGGATTTTGGGATACGGAGTAAAAGTGTAAAATGCAAAAGTACAATTGAAAATTTAAAATTCTCTTGTGGGGTCAGGTATTTACCTGACCCGCTGACCGAAGGTCAGCAATAAAATATTTGTACGGCCAGGCTTTCGCCTGACCGTGCGTCAGGTGGTAACACCTGACGCCACTAAAAAACCGCACTTTCAAATTTGAATTTTGAATTGGTTTTTAGTCCCGTAGGGACGATAGTGTTTTAGAAAAGGACGGTATAAAAATATAGTCCCGTAGGGACGGCAGTGTAATGAATATATACTGTCGACCCTACGGGTCTTTTCTTATTATATGACTTCTTTTCTAAAAAACTGCCGTGCCTGCGGCACTGAATAAATTTAAAGTGTAAAGTGTAAAATGTAAAAGTACAGTTTAAAATTCTCTTGTGGGGTCAGGTATTTACCTGACCCGCTGACCAAAGGTCAGCAATAGAATATTGCGTTTGTACGGCCAGGCTTTCGCCTGACCGTGCGTCAGGTAAATATCCCGAGTACTCGGGACAAGCTCTGACGCCACTAAAAAACCGCACTTTCAACTTTGGATTTTGAATTTGCGTCAGCTGCGTGCCAGTTCCTGCTCGTACAACGAATAGGTTTGGTCATCGAAGCAAACGAATTCTATGGTGTCTATTTCCGAATTTGTCTTGAGAAAACTAAGAACGGCCGCGACAGCAGTCTTCACGGCTTTCTCCGGCGGGTATCCGTAAACGCCTGTGCTTATAGCGGGAAATGAAATTGATTTCACGCCGTTCTCGGAGGCGAGCGCCAGCGAGTTCACGTAACAGGAAGTAAGAAGTTTTTCTTCACCGCGGCCGCCTCCGCTCCATACTGGACCGACAGTGTGAATAACGTATTTTGCCTTGAGGTTGTAACCCTTTGTGATTTTCGCGCCGCCCGTTTCGCAACCGTTAAGCGTTCTGCATTCGAGAAGCAGTTCTTTCCCCGCCGCTCTGTGAATCGCTCCGTCAACGCCTCCGCCTCCAAGCAGCGTTCTGTTGGCGGCATTCACTATCGCGTCGGTATCTCTTTTAGTGATGTCGCCTATTATGATTTTGATTTTATCTTTCATAAAACCGTGAGCGGGTTTAAGAATTTATGTTCGTAACTTCTCTTTGCTGAACGGGGAATTTGATTCCTTCTTTTCTGAACTCCTGAAGCATTCTGTAATTTATCTGCGAGCGTACGGAAGCGTATTTATCCTGGTCGGTTATCCAGACCCACAACTTCATAATTATTCCGAGTTCGTTAATTTCGGAGAATGAAACCGACGGAGGGCAGTCTTTAAGCACGAGTTCGTTTTCCGCGGCGAGTCTCAAAAGAACATCTTTAACTTTGTCGAAATCCTCGCTGTGTGATATAGTAACGGGGATGTCAATCTGTGTTTTTTCAACGTAACTCCTGTTGACGACCTCCTTTTCAATGAAGAACGAATTCGGAACGATAATCATAATGCCGGCGGGGGTTTTAATTTTCGTGCTTCTCCAGGAAATTGAAGTTACGGTTCCCATTTTTCCGGCAACTTCGATGAAGTCTCCTTCTTTAATCGGTCTTTCGAAAAGTATTATAAGCCCGCTTATGAAATTATTCGCTATGTTCTGAAGCCCGAAACCTATGCCGACCATTATCGCGGCGCCGCCCGCGAACAGGAGCGAAACGTTGATGCCGGCGGAGTTGAGCGCGACGAGCAGGCCGATTACGAGTATGAGATAATTTACGATGCGGGCGATCGAGCGGGCGATTCCCGCGTTGATTTCGTGTTTCGGAAATACTCTTTTGATGAGTATGCGGCGAGTCACGCGCGCGATAATAATCACAAGAATGAAAACGAGCGCGAACACTATCAGAGAGAGAAACGTAACTCCCTGGTCTCCGATTTTAAACAATGTTTTTTGAAGCAGGTCCATGGGTTAATAACTTTCGTCCTCGGTCGGGAATTTATTTTCTTTCACGTCACTTATATATCTCCTGAAAGCGTCCTTCATATCCTGCGCGAGGTTCATATATTTTCTCACGAAGCGCGGCTTGAATTCCTCGTTCATTCCGAGCATGTCGGGAGTAACGAGAACCTGGCCGTCGCAGTATGGTCCGGCGCCGATGCCGATAGTGGGAATCTTCAGCGCCTGTGAAATTTTCTTTCCGAGTTTCGCGGGAATTTTTTCAAGCACAATCGCGAAGCATCCCGCCTGTTCGAGTATGAGCGCGTCCTTGTATATCTGGTCGGCTTCGCTTTTTTCTATGCCTCTGGTCTTGTAACTGCCGAATTTATTAATAGACTGCGGGGTAAGTCCGAGATGCCCCATCACGGGAATTCCAATTTCAACAAGCCTTCTCACCGTTTCGGCGATGTAGTGCCCGCCCTCCATTTTAATCGCGTCGCAGCCCGTTAGTTTCATCACCTTGCCGCAGTTTTGTATAGCCTCGTCTATTCCCGCCTGATAACTCATAAAAATCATATCGGCGATTACCATCGCCCTTTCAACGCCTTTTCTGACGATTGAGGTATGATAAATCATCTCGTCGAGCGTGACGGGAAGAGTCGTTTCGTTTCCCTGAATTACGTTGCTAAGAGAATCGCCTACGAGTATGAGTTCGATTTTGGCGGCGTCGAGAAATTTTGCCGTAAGATAGTCGTAGCAGGTCAGCATCGTAATCTTTTCGTAGTTGTCCTTCATAAGTTGCAGCACTTTTGTCGTAACGTGCTGAACGTCCCTTGATATTAATTTCTTTGTCGGCATTTTATTGTTCCTTTTTAATTTTTAAATCCGAATAAGAGCCTCTGATAAACGCTGATTCGTCGAGTTTGAAATGCCCGATTAATTTATCGAGTGTTTTACGTGCCGTAATAATTGAATTAAAAATTACCTCAAATTCAAGATATTTTCCCAAGCCTTTAACGTTATCGAGGTGAATTCTCACATTTCGCGACGTGAATATTTCGCGTTTCTTGTCCACTATAACTTTTTTTCCGTAAAGAACCGTAAGAATCGAATCAAGTTCTTTAGGCGTGGAGGTTTCGGAAAGGAAATAATTCGATACCCGTTTACCCTGCTTGTTCGCTCTCCTGTAAAATATAAGCCGGCCGTTCTTTCCGTCAATTATTCTGAGTTTAAGCCGTCCCGTTTTTATGTTATAATAAATGTCGGCCTGCTTTTCGGTAAAATGCTTTGCGTGTTTATCAGACTTGACGTAATCCAGAGCAAGACGTCTGCATTTCGAGATACTGCTAACGGGAATTTTGATTTCAAGGTTCTTCCTGTAATTCACGGCGGGCATTTTAACCTTTGTCGGTAAGAATTCCCCTCGTGCTTCTTGAGATGAAATCAAGGATTGTGTTTACTTCCGCGGTCTTTTCCATTTCGGCGTTTATTTTTCTCACCGCGTCCGAAATGTTCAGACCCGATTTGTAGAGAATGCGGTACGCTTCTTTGATTGACTCCATTTGTTTCGGCGTGAAATTCTTCCGTTTAAGTCCGAGAACATTCAGTCCTTCGTACTTCATCGGGTTTCCGCCTGCGGTTATGTACGGAGGAATGTCTTTCACGGCTTTTCCGAATGCGGCGATTATGCTGTGCGCTCCTATTTTTATGAACTGGTGCACGGCCACGAGTCCGCCGACAAATCCGAAGTCGTCAATTTCAACGTGACCGCCGAGCGTGGCGCAGTTAGCCATAATAATATTATTCTTCAAAATGCAGTCGTGCGCGACGTGCACGTAAGCCATCAGCAGGCAATTATCGCCAACGACCGTTTTCCCGCTTGCTTTTGTTCCGCGGTTGAGCGTGGCGTATTCGCGGATTACCGTATTCTTTCCGATTTCGAGCGTGGAGTATTCGCCCGCGAATTTCAAATCCTGCGGAATCGTTGAAATCACCGCGCCGTGATGAATTTTTACATTATCAGAAATTCTCGCGCCGTTGTCTATTATGACATTCGAGCCGATTTCAACGTTATTCCCGATTTCGACATCGTCCTTTACAACCGTGAAGTCGCCGATTGTAACGTTCGTTCCGATTTTAGCCTTATTGCTGACTGAATTAAGCGGCATTACAATGTTTTTTCAATTAAGAAATCCTCTTCGTGCGCGTTTGTTTTGGTTATCATTTCGGCTATAAGACCGAGAGAGAAAAATTGTATTCCAACTATTATGAACAATATGCCGATAAGAAACAGCGGTCTGTTGCTGATTGATTCTCCTTCGAGAAATTTCAGCAGCGTCAGGTACAAAGTAATTATGAAACCGCCGAGAAACGAAAGCATTCCAAGTGTTCCGAAAAGATGGAGCGGTTTTTTTATATACTTGTTCGTGAAAACGACAGTCAGCACGTCAAGAAAGCCGTTTACGAACCTGCTGGCGCCGAACTTTGTTTTTCCGAATTTTCTCGGATGATGCTTTACAATTTTTTCCGTAACCTTGAATCCCTGCAGGTGCGCGAGCGCGGGCAGGTATCTGTGCATTTCTCCGTAAACTTTCAGGCTCTTCACGACGTCTTTTCTGTATCCTTTAATGCCGCAATTAAAATCGTGCAGTCTTATTCCCGAAAGTTTTGACGTGACATAATTGAATATTTTCGACGTGTTTCTTTTTATGAACGGGTCATATCTTATTTTTTTCCATCCCGATACGAGGTCGAATCCCAAAAGAAGCATTTTCAGGAGTTCGGGAATTTCGTCGGGGTCGTCCTGAAGGTCGGCGTCAAGCGTGAACACGTAATCCCCTTTCGCCGCTTTAAAACCGCAGGCGAGCGCTGCTGATTTACCGTAATTCCTTCTTAGTTTTATGCATTTAAAACGGTTGTTTTTTCCGTGTATTTCCTGAATTCTCTCAAATGACCTGTCCGTGCTCCCGTCGTCTATAAAAATCACTTCATATCCGCAATTCAGCCTTCCAAGAACATCCTCAAGTTTTTGCGAAAGTTCTTTCAGCGACTCTTCCTCATTCAAAAGAGGAATAACAACGGAAACGGATTTGTTAGAAGGCAGAAAAACCTTGTTTTCGTTAGGATTGACGTCGTTTTTGTTTTTCTCAGCCTGTAATTTCTTGCTTTTAAATTTATTGAATCTCCGGCGCCTGTAATTATTTGGTCTCCTGTAACCCGCATTATCCCGGTTGTTCTCTTTATTATTATCGGTATCTGCCATATTTTGTTAAATTTTGACAATATAACAATTTAGAAATCGAACTTATATTCAAAATTTCAGAGTTGTTTTGGTTTGTGTTTTCCCGGCTTTCCTTATTTATCGCATTTAAGACTGAAAATTCTGTTATGTCCGCGTATATTATTGCAGAGGAAACAGCCTTATGGTTGGCAAGCCGGTTTTTGCTGCGGATTATGCGTGTTTGTGTTTGTAATTGATTTTCAAAAATAAATATTTCATATTGGAACAACAAAACATAAGCATTATACAGTCAGCCGGATTTTTACAAATTTATTAATTTAAACAGATTTTTTATGATGATAAATAAAAAGGTAATCTGGCTTTTTTTATTTATTTTAATTCCTGTTTTTGCATCAGCGGACAGTCCTGCGGGACCGGGAAACAAATGGGTTAACCACACCGACCTGAAAAACGTCGTCACGATAGCGATGGACAAGAGCGCGCCTCTTGCTTACTGCGGTTCCGAGGGCGGCTTATTCGTCGTGAACGTGGAAAGCGGAGAAATAGTCCGGAAATATACCAACATTGACGGGCTCATATCCAACAACATCACTGCGGTTTACATCGATACGCTCGATCGTTTATGGATTGGGGCTTCCGACGGCTCGATATCGATACTTAATTTTTCATCGAACACGTTCAAATACATATACGACATAAAAAATTCAAACGAGAGTAACAAAAACATATACGATTTTATTCAGTTTGGGAACTACATGTTTGTTGCTACGGGTTATGGAATTCAAAAAATATCCGTTTTAAATTTATCGTTCACGGATGCTCCGTATTATCAACTTGGAACTTTTCCCGGAAAGACCAAGGTCACGACCATGACGATTCTTAATTCCAGATTATTCGCGGGCACCGCTGTCGGGGTCGCTTATGTTAATCTTTACAACACGAACTTAAACGATCCGATGTCCTGGACAAATTACAGCCAGACGCCTTTAAACTCGAATCTTAAATGCTCTGAAACTTTTGACGGGAAAGCATTTTTCGGCTCTACAACGGGTTTCGGATATTTTGACGGTCAGTACTGGCAATTGTTTCCCCATCCGGGCATTGCCGCGGCACAGATATTCGATACAAAGGCAATCGGCGACAAACTGTACATAATAGCGGACGGTTTTGTTTTCTTTGTTCCTAAAACAAACCTGGCTCAGGTAAGTCAATATACTCCTCAGGGTACTTATCTTACTTTAAATAATTACAATGATACGCCTTTAATCGGGGTGTTTGAACTGGGTTTAGGCTACTATAAAAATTCTGTGTTCACGACGGTATATCCAAACTGCCCGTACAGGAATTCTTTTGAATATCTCTCAATAGGTCAGGACGGCGTTTTGTGGACAGCCGGAGGACAGGATTTAACCGGCGCATATTCGGGATTTTATAAATATCAGGATAACGTTTGGACGGCATACAACACATCAACAACGCCTCCTGTCGGAAACAGTAATTTTTTCAGGAGAATATTTTCCAGCAACGGCACAGTTTGGGCGTTGTGTTACGGCGGGGGAGCAACCAGGGTACAGGGTGATAAAATAAATAATTATAATCCGCAAAATTCTCCGCTTCCGGGAATTCCGGGATACCCAAATTACTGCGTCCCGTTCGGCGGCGCTTATGATAACGCGGGTATGTTCTGGATGTCTTTTTACGGAACGGATAAAGCCAAGAGCCTGTATGCCGTGACCGGCGACTCCACATTCCTCGGGTTTAACAATCCTGACGTGGTTCTCGGGGCAAGATTTGAGCACATGGCGATAGACAATTACAATACGAAGTGGATTACGTCGAGCGGCAATCCGGGTGGATTGTATTTCTTCAATGAAAACGGTTCTCTCTACAATACCGCGGACGACATATACGGATTCTACAACGTCAATGATTTTGAAAGCAACGACATCACATCCGTCATTGTTGACAAGAACAACGAAGTCTGGGTTACGACAATAAACGGTATTTTCATCATAAGCGACCCTTACGCGGCCATAGTTAATCCGAACAACAAACCCGCTCCGAGAAAACTCGGATTGATATCCGGCAACATACAGGTGCCGTTTACTGAAAACTGCAAGTGCATAGCGTCGGACGTTTTAAATCAAAAGTGGGTCGGCACGAAGAACAACGGCGTTTTTCACCTGTCATCAGACGGCACGACTCTGATTGAACAGTTTAACACGACAAACAGCCCGCTTCTCAACAACGAGATTACTTCCATAGCGGTAAATCCCGCGGACGGAAGAGCGTATTTCGGTTCATTGTACGGGCTCTCATCGGTGCAGACGGATGCTATATCGCCTCTGACTGAATTTGACAGAATAATCTGTTCGCCGAATCCTTATCTCGTTCCTCCGAAGGTAAATTTACGAATTGACGGCCTTGTCGAGAACTCTTCCGTTAAGATAATCACTCTTACGGGCGATGTCGTTGCGGAATTCGATTCTCCGGGAGGAAAAATAGCTTCGTGGGACGGGAAGGACAAGCGCGGAAATTACGTCCCGTCGGGTGTTTACATTGTCGTGGGTTTTAACAAGGACGGAAGCAAGGTGGGAAAAGGAAAACTGGCTGTTGTAAAACGCTAAATATTTTCACGATGCTTGTAATTCCTGTAATAGACATAAAGGACGGCAGGTGCCTGAGACTCTTTCACGGGCACTACGAGACGACCAATTTTTATTCGGACAACCCTGTAAAAGTGGCGCGTCTTTTCCGAAAAGAAAACTTCAAGTGCATACACATCACGGACCTTGACGGCGCCGTTCAGGGTGAAATGAAAAATTATCCCGTCATAAAGGAAATCTGCAGATCCGTCGACATTCCCGTTCAACTCGGCGGGGGCATCAGGGATTTCGAGACTGCGAAAAAAATAATTGAAGACCTCGGAGTTTACAGAATAGTTGTAGGCACCGCGGCCATATCCAATCCTGAAATGATTAAGAAAATTCTCGACGAATACACTCCCTCGAAAATCGTAATCGGAATAGACGAAAAGTTGAACAACGTTGTCACGAACGGATGGATAAATTACGCGGACGTTACGCCGCTTGAATTCGCTTTAATGATGGAGAACATCGGCGTTCGAAGAATCATTTATCAGGACGTGACACGTGTAGGAAACTGCTGCGGGCCGTTTACGGAAAGGATTCTCGAAATAGCGGACAATACCAAGTACCTGAAAATAACTTCCGCGGGCGGAATCGGAAATTATTCGCACCTCCGTATGCTGAAGGACCTTAACAATCCTAAAGTTGACAGCGTTATGATATCGAAAGCCCTTTACGAGAACAACTTTCCGTGCCAGGCAATCTGGCGTGACATCGAGAGAATTGACACGTCGCTCGATTTGCCAAAAGTAAAAAGATAGAATTGAGACTCACCGCCGCACATACAAAGCATTTAATCCTTATCGCAATGATTCTGATTCTTTCTTTTCTTTTTTGCGGAACGGATTCAAGCGCGCAGGTAAAGACGGGAAAGTTCAGGATTGCGCGGCTTAAGTATTCCGGCGGAGGCGACTGGTATAACGACCCTTCCGCGGAAGTCAACATGATGAACTACCTGAAGAAGAACACGACCGTCGATGTTGACGAACCGAAATTTTATTCGGTTGACGTTTCTTCGGACGAGATATTCGATTACCCTTTCATATTAATCACGGGACACGGAAACATCAGTTTTTCAGAATCCGAAATCAAGCGTCTGAGGCTGTATCTTGAAAACGGAGGTTTTCTGTATGCCGACGACGATTACGGAATGGACGAATCTTTCAGGAAAGAAATAAAAAAAATATTTCCGAATGACGAATTAAAGGAACTTCCCTTCAATCATAAAATCTACAACATACATTATTCTTTTCCAAACGGGCTTCCGAAGATACATGAGCACGACGGCAAGCCGCCCCAGGGATTCGGAATCTGGCAGAACGGACGCCTATGCGTTTACTACACTTACGAGACCAACATCTCTGACGGCTGGGCGGATACACGCGAACACGACGACCCTCAGGAAAAACGGGACGAGGCATTCAGGATGGGTACGAACATAATCATTTACACGCTAAGCAACTAAATTCAAGTCCGGATTTTCACCGGCTTTCAGGATAGAAACAAATACTCATATCAAAATAAGCGCGAAGGAACATCTGATTTTTCATAATCCCTGCGGGATAAGAGAAAGAAAGGAACTTTTCGAAGCCGATTTCACTGCCGTAACGTGCGGTTAATAAAGATAATATTATCCGAATTAAAAAAATCAAAAAAAGAATTTGAGTGTGGACATTTCAATTTGATTTTCATAATATTGTATAGAACTATTTTAGTCCCCCGAATTGTATAAAAAAATAGTTTAAACTCAGTGGAAGAAAACACGGCATCAATTAAGGTTTACACTCTGTTGTTCTTTTTCGTGATACTTGGATTCATCGGCTTTCTGGTTTATCAGGGTTTTAAAGACGCGGATTACAAGGACAAGATTTCTCCGGGAGAAAAGAGCAGAAAAAGCAGAAGTGTATCCGTATTAACGGTAAGTAAAAACGGAAATTAGTAACGGGTAAGAGTTCTTCGCGCTCAGAAATTAATTTCGAGCCCGAGGTTCAGTCTGTTATTTACCCCGCCCTCTATCATGTCATTTCCCGAACCTATAAATTTAACTTCATCAAGATACGTTGCCGAATATTTAGCAATCAGTTCGGCAAACGGAAAAGGCCTGTAAGCCGCCATAAGGTACCACCTCGTTCCCTTGCCGTACAACCCGACGTTTGACATCACTCCGCGGAGGTCTTCTTCGAATTCATAAACGCGGCTGTCGTAGTCTTCCGTCTGAAACACTATGAATCTTGTGGACAACGAAAGATTTTTTATCAGCGACGCCCTGACGTCCGAATAGAAAAGATATCCCTTATTGTTTCCGCCGTAATTATTGTATTTCACCATTACGTATTCGTAACGAGTTCTTGTCCTTACCGATTTTGAGATGTCGTAATCAAATCCTATTCTGAAGTTCATCTGGTTGCGGTTGTCGATTTTTTTCGCGTCACGTCCCTGCTCATCCAAAACTGTTCTTGATTCTTCCTTATTCTTGTTTCTGTACTTGAAATAAACAAGAAGGTTCTTGTTTACCTTGTACTGCGACGTCAGCAGAAAATCGTTTCCTGTCGTGGGCGCAGGATTGAAATAAGTCCTGTAAGGGAATTTGAACTGGTCGAAGTAAGTATTCACCTCAAGCCCTTTAATCGGTCTTACCGAAAGTCCCGCGTAAAAACCGTTTTCATTCTGAGTGTTTCCGTTGTTCTCGCCGAATCCGAACGAGTGAACGGGCGAGAAATCTTCGGGATAATTCCTGTAGAGAAGAATAAAGTCCGCGAATTTTTCGATGCCGAACTGCGCGGCGCCGATTCCCGCGACGCTTCCCGATTGCGAACGCGCGAATTCGCCGAATACGTTTATGTTCCTGTATATGATGTCGTAATCGACGCTGAGCATATTTGCCGTCGAGCCGCTGAAGTTATACAACTGCCGTTCGCTGTCGTCCGGTTTTATGCTCTTCGTAAAACTTGAATTCCAGTATGTAATGCCGAGACGCAGGAAATCGTAATCCGCGTATATTCTTCCGCCCGCGAATCTTTCTTTGCCCGTGCCGAGCCTGTTTTGTTCGCTTGTCGTCCTGTGATAACCGTCGAAATAAAAACTCGAAACTTCATTCAGTGTCGTGTCAATTGAGGCGTCAAAATAATTGTTTGAATAGAATGCGTAGAAATCATAATTCTTAAAAGACACGTTTGTCGCAGCGCCCCTGAAGAACTGAACTTCGTTCGTCGATTTATAACTTGTAATCGCGTTGTTGTCTTTCTTTATAACGGATACAGCCTCGCTTCCTTTCGAGAACGCGAGCGACGTCCGGAGTCCGAGCCCCTGTCCGAAGTTCAGGACGTAATCTCCGATAACGGCTTTCTTCACGAACTTCCAGTTTTTCAGTTCGACGTGTCCCGAATAAAAGTCCGCATAGTTTGTTTCTCCGGCGTCTTTTTCGAGAGTCAAGTTCGCTCCGAGTTGATAGTCTTTTCCGTTGTATAACCCCGTAAGGCGGTTATAAACTTTTTGTTTTGAGCCGGGATACTCTCCGTTTTCAAATCCCTTCTTCGTCTGGAGGTCCTGCTGGACGCGGCTCCGGAATCTCACGTCGATATCACCGAGAATTCCGTCCCCTCTTTTCTTTCCTTCTTTCCTGACGTAGCCCGATTCATCCTTGACGAAATCCGTTTTTGACCTTTTCGCGATTACGAAAACTTTTATCTTTTCGTAAAATTCGTCCGATATGCCGTCAACCTTCAGGAGTTCTCTTTTAGAACTGTAATTTTTCTTTTCTCTATACTTAATAATATTCCGCGCGATTATGGACGTCATGAACGGGATTTCCTCAAGGTCCGTTTGCGATGCCGAGTTTATATCCACGGGATTATCTTTCAGGTAATCCATTTTGTCGAGGAGTTTCGAGTCTTCGGTATCTTCGAGAGAATTTTCGAGAAGGTTCTCGATATTGTTGAAAGTATTAAGGTCGGTTGTGTCGGGAACGACCTTCAGTGTATCCGTTCCCGCTATAACAAGCCTGCTTCCCGCCACCAGGGCGGAAAGCAGCAATATTTGGATAAACTTTTTTATAGCGCTTAATTATTAATAAACTTTTACCCTTTCGACTCCGAGAACGCTCTTAGCGGACTGTGACTGAACAAACACGACTATGCTTGAATTCTTCGCGATAACGCCTTCGGGAATTGAATACGGAATTTCGAAATTCGACGATTGTCCGGGTGTAATATTAATGCTCATCCCGTCAGTTCCGGTGAATAGTTTTCTCATCGTGTTCTGGTGCCAGTCTTCACCATTCGGCGCTTCATAGTAAAGATTATTTTCCGTAAGGACGGCGTGCAGGCGCAGGTCGCTAACGGACGTGCCCGACAACTGTCCAACGCTCACCGTCAGCGAGCCGGTGCCCGCCAGAGAGTCGTAATTATTGACGATATTGATTCCGAACTGGTTCTTGAGTTTCAGTTTGCTCTCTATCAGGTTCGTCCACGTAGCCGCATTGAACGCGGGAAGAAGCACGCCGTTAAGAACCGTGTACGGGTTGAACATAAGCGCGCCGTAATAGTTGGACCTCGCGAGATTATCGACCGTATTGAAAAGATAGAACGGGTCGTTAAGCGACGTAACGGTCGTGTGAACCCTTATGATTATTACGTTCGTGTCGTTTAAAGTGATGCCTTTCAGGCTGTCTATTTCGTCCAGATAGTGTCCGGGAACGGGGCAGTTCACGCAGGTGTGGTTTGTAAAAAACTCCACGAGAACCTTGCTTGACGC
>AMWB02080142.1_pt1 | contig 32423 bp, 29 predicted proteins | sample 200311 | NCBI WGS metagenome assembly AMWB02 (sample SAMN02737377, study PRJNA173069) | bioreactor metagenome | biome: anode biofilm in microbial fuel cells | place: USA: California | collected 2010-12-16
AGACGGCGGCGGGAAGGAGCGTTGCGGCGGCCAATGAACCCGCCGAAACCCGGCGTGTCAGCAAGACAATCAGGAGAAATCCCGCCACTGCTGTGCCGACGGCCGGCGGCGAAATCGCCATGAAGCATCCGCCGGCCGTGGCGACGCCTTTGCCGCCGTTTCTGCCTTTCATATAGAGAGGGTACAGATGTCCGAGAAAGGCGGCCAGAGCGACGGCGGCGATATAAACATCACTCTGGAAGTCGCCGGCGCCGGCGACGGAAACGGCCGGAAACACCGGCACATATCCTTTCAGGAAATCGAGGATCAACGTCAGAATACCCAGAAACGTACCTGCGGTTCTCCGCACATTGGTCGCGCCGATATTGCCGCTTCCGGATCTCCGGATGTCGACGGAGGTGAAGGACCGGGTGAGGACGAGGCCCCAGGGTATCGAGCCCAGGGCATAGGCCAACGGGGGAAGGGCCAGGCGGTAAACCAGGTCGGTGGATGTCATGGGGCTCCTCTCTCTCGGGGATATGGGTGTCTGTAAATATTCTGAAAGTCTATCGCGAAGACCGACAGGGCTTGTGTAAAATATACGCGGCGGGGTTTCAACTGAATTGTGAAGACGAAGCCCGTAGACAATTGAGAATATGATCTTTTGCCGCTGACAGGATACGCTGCCGATCGCTGACGGTGGCGTGTGGGTTGGAACAACAAAAGGAGATTTTAATGAAGAAGCTTGAAAATCTGATGGATCGTGTTATCGGCCGCGTCAACGTGAATCTGCGGGAAATTTCCATCGATGTCGGGGCCTATCTCCGGGATCTGGTGCCTGAAAACCAGCTGGTGAAATTCTATGCGTTTTACGGCATCTGGTCCAACCACCCGATCCATTTTCACTTCAGCAATTCCAGCCTTGCCGGGAGCTGTTTTCTCGGACGCTGCAAGGTCGACAACTCCATTCTTTATAAGTGTGACATTCGCGGCGACGAGCTGAAGATGAAAGGAGACGCCTTCGATGTGGACGGTACGGCCATCACCGTCGAAGACGACGAGGTCATCTGGATCAAGGACAGCCTTCTCGTCAAAACGCTGGTTCATAATTATTCTCATAATCCTGAAAAGCTGGAATTGTTCCTGATCAAGAATTCCGCCTCGGCTCCGTATGCGAATATCCACGGTTCCCCTATCGAGGGCTGCTTTTTGGAACCCTTTTCCACGGTCGATCTGACGAGTCTGCACGACTGCCGGGTGGGAACCTACACCTATCTTCAGGTCGGAGAGCTGTCTCACACCGAGGTGGTGTCCGGGCGCGTCTGGATCAAAAACAAGGATATCTTTGATTTCAACTACCTTTTTCCGCAAGATGTCCTGCGTACACGCTATATCGCCTTCGTTCCCGGCAAAGGGGCCATGGGAATGTTCATGGACTTCGCCGAAGACCGTAAAATCGATTTTCAGAGGCTGTATGACGTCGTGAACCTCGATTCCCCCCTGAAGGAAATTCCGCCGGGGGCGTCCATCAACCGCTACAGCGTCTGGAAAGGGAAAAATCATATCAGCAGGAATGTTCTGGTCGCCCAGCGGGCTTTTCTGGAAGAATCGTGGTTGGGCGAAGGGGCGAATGCGCAGGAGAACTGCTATATCAGTTATTCCCGGCTGGAGGGCTTCAATGTGACGGCCCACGGCGCCACCATCATCTATGCCCGACTGGGAAAAAAGGTCTTCGTGGGCTTCAATTCCTTTCTGCAGGGGAAGGCCGACTGTGCCCTCGTCATCGGCGACAACAGCATTATCATGCCCCACACGATCATCGATCTGACAGCGCCGGTGACCATTCCCGGCAATCATCTGGTCTGGGGATATATCCGCACCCAGGAGGATCTGGACGACCACAGTATCCCCCTCGAAAAGCTGGCCAGGGTCAAGGATAAGATCAATGTCGGCAGGATGCGGTTTCAGGGGTCGGGCGAGGCGTTCGTTGCGGCGTTCAGGCATCGCATCCAGCACATCCTGGAGGCCAACGGGGCATTTTTTGACGGTGAGATCGGCAAGGGCCACGCCCAGACCGGTCAGAATATCTCGTTTAACATCATCCAGCCCTATCCCCGCGGAGAGGCCCGGGGGCTCTTTCCAACCATCGACATCGAGCCGTGAATCACCGGTTGGATGCCGGCGGCGAATGGTTTTTTTCGCCGGAACTATTATTTCTTTCGATCCGCCGCCTGCCGAGCGGCCGCGCTGATTTCCGGGTGTTTTACATTGTGTAAAAAAACTCGACACCTGTGTTGAGCGGCACGGTCGGTTGTTTCTAAAACGATGTTTTTTGATTTCAGGTTATTGCGTCGTCTTCAATGATATTATCCGGTGGCACGGGCATTGCTTTGATTTTCCATACGGCACCGCGCTTTTTCTTATAAAGAGATAAATCTGATAATATAGCCTTCCAAACCACACACCGATTCAGGAGGATAAGACCATGACGATGGCATTTGTAATGCTGGTGGACGATGAGGTTCCGTTTGTGGAGACCATGACCAAACGGCTGGAAAAAAGAAACGTCGATATCACCACGGCGTTCAGCGGCAAGGAGGCGCTTCGGAAATTAGACGAAAACAGCAAAATTGAGGTCGTTATCCTGGATGTGAAGATGCCTGAAATGGACGGTATCGAAACCTTGAAACAGATCAAGATGCAATTCCCCCTGGTCGAGGTGATCATGCTGACCGGCCATGCCACCGTTGAAACCGGCCTCGACGGCATGCGCCTCGGAGCCTTCGATTACCTGATGAAACCCTGCGACATGGATGTGTTGATCGCGAAGGTGGATGAGGCCGCGACCAAGAAACGGAATCACGAGGAAAAAATTCTCGAAGCCCGGGTAAAGGAGATTACCAGCCGCATGACCTGATCCCGGCGACGGGTATGGGGACGGGTTTTTGGTCAGGAATGCTGGATATTGAGATCCGATTCTTCGCTGTACCGTCAAAAAAAGGAGCCTCCCGCAGCGCATGCGGCAAGCTCCTTTTGCATCACATGTTTTTTTGTTTCAGACGGCGTAAAACCCGGCCCGTCCTTACCCGCCGATGTGGATCGGCATTCCCATGAGCGGCCAGAGGATGTATACCGCGAACGCCGTCACCAGAAGGAGGATGATGCTTGCCGGAATGCCGTAAAGAAAGAATTCTCCGGGCGTGAACTGCTTCGAGTCGTAGGCGATCGCATTGGGGGCGGCGCCGACCAGGAGCAGAAACGGCATGCCCGCCACGACCAGGGATGCGAACAGGATGACCTCTCCGGCCACGTTCAGGTACGGAGCGATGACGAGAGCGACCGGCAGCGAGATGGCGATGGCGGCCACGTTCATGATGAAGTTCGTCATGACCATGACGAAAAAGGCGATTCCCATCACGAAGACGAACCAGTTCGATTCCTTGAAGATGGTGAGCCAGTTGATGGCCATCCATTCGGCCGCGCCGGTTTCCCACAGGCAGAAGCCGATGCTCATGGCGCCGGCGAACAGCAGGATGATGTTCCAGGGAATCTCCTCGAGATCGTTGATGTCCAGAATGCCGAAGATAAAGAAGAGGATGGTGGAGATCAGAAGAACGCCGGTCTTGTTGGGTGCCTCGAATCCGGGGATGGCGCTTTTCAATACGGCCGACAATCCCAGCACCAGAATGACCGTGCCGACGATCACGGCGGCGACGACCTCTTTTCGTGTGATTCCCCCGAGTTCGGCATTGAGCTTCTTTGCCCGCTCCTTCAGGCCGGGAATCGTCTTTTTCTCGGGCCTGAGCACGATCATGAAAAATCCCCATAGAATGAAGACCATGAGCCATCCCACCGGCAGCATATAGTAGGTGAGCTCGAAAAATCCGATATCCTTGTGCATGATGTCCTTGAAAAAACCCACCGCGACGGCGCCGCGCGCAGCCCCCAGAAGGGTGATGATGCTGCCCGCCCCGGCGACGTATGCCATGCCGATGAAAAGGCCCTTGCCGAATTTGGTCGGTCGTTCGCCCTCGCCGTACAGGGAGTAGATGGCCACCAGAAGCGGATAGATGGTCGCGGCCACGGCCGTATGGGCCATGATATGCGTCAGGGCCGCCGTGACAACGAAGCAGCCCAGATAGATCATGCTCGTCTTTTCGCCGACGATCATGAGCATTTTATAGGCCAGGCGGCGGGTCAGCCCGGTTTTCGTGAACACCAGGCCGATGACGATCGAGCCGAAGATGAAGAGGACCGAAGGATCCATGAAATCCTTGAAGGCGTTGTTGGCCGGCCGTATATAGAACAGCACCTGCAACACGCCGATGGCAAGACTCGTGATGCCGATCGGAACCACTTCGAAGACCCACCAGGTGCCGGCCAACAGGAACACGGCAATGGCGCCCTTGCCTTCCCTGCTGAGTGTAAACGTCTTGCCCGTGGGATCGACGGCATCGGGCCACATGGGAGAGTAGTAAACGATAATGAACAGGAACACACCAAGCAGGAGAAACAGATATTTCTTCCAGTCGGTACTGTTTTTGGGTGCTGCCGCAGCGTCGCTCGCCATAAAAAAATTCCTCCTCTTAACCGGCAGGGTGGTGCCGTTTTATGCAAAAGGGTTGTTGATGTAATCTTTTCCGGATAAACAATGCGGATTCATCCATTCAGGATGCGATACCGCAGGCGATGATCATATCGGAGATCGCCGTGAACACGTCCGTCAGCCGTAGAACGCCGACGATGTTTTTGCCTTCGGTGACCAGCAGGGACTGATGATGGCCCATGACGAACTGGTGGATCGCTTCGTTCAAGGAGGCGTCCTTTTCAACGTACTCTCCTTCCTCGGGGGTGATCATGAAGCTTTCCACCTTGATGTTTGCCGCTTTTTTGCAGATATCTTCCAACGGTGCCTCCCAGAGCTTCAGCTGATCGAGCATGGCCTTCTGGAAATGACGGGTAAAGCCGACATGCATCGGTCGCTTGTCTGAAATCATCTGATCGTATTTGGGCTCGAGAGCTCTCAAGATGCAGATAAGGCTCAGTTTTCCAATGATGTTTTTCTTCTCGTCGTATACCAGAACGGCGCGGTGACGATATTTTGTCGGGTCGAACACCTCCTGGGAAGCCTTCAGGGCGGCAACCGCCTCGGCAAGTGTCGCATCCTTGGAGACGGTTGCGTATTCCGAAAGTGGAATCATCCAATCTTTTACGAGTTTTGTCTTCATAACGAACCTCCTTGGTTGGTATATCGAAAACGCTGCTGCACGTTTTGCCGTACTTCCGTCGCCTGGTTTCCGTCACGGCGGAAGCATCTGAATGAGCCTGTTTAAAATATCATCCATGTGGATGACACCGATGACTTCCCTGTATCTGACGACGGGCAGCAAGCTGGCGCCATGCTTGTTGAGAAGGAAGATCGCCTCGAGGATATCCTGAGAACCGCTGATGCACACCGATACCGGCGCCATGATTTCGGATACCGGCCGCGATACGGCCTTCGGGGCCTCGTTCTCTAAAAGGCCTTCCCATACCATTGGGCCTACCTTGCGGGCGCCTTTCAGAAAATGATCTGCGATACCGAATACGATGTCGCGCGACGATACAAACCCCGTGACAATTTTGTTGGCATCCGGATCTTTCCCCGTTACGATCAGATGAGGCATCTTGCCTGTTGCAGCCGCTTTTGCGATCAGTTTGAGGGCATGGTCGATATTCTCCTCTTCCCTGATCGCATAATAATGATGGAGAGGATGCATGAAGTTTTCGATCATTTTTTTGGCATGCATCCCTTGCGGTTCTCCATCGGTTTTGGGTTATCAACAGATTCTATCCCTAAGCAAATCCAATGCCACAAAAAATCATGTCGATCACTCTTGTGGTAATCTGTTGGAATGCTAATATAATTTATTCAGAAAAATAGAACGGCATTTTCCCGAGGTGCGCCGGACAGGCAGATTCTTGCCGTTTGCGGTAGAACCTTGCCGATTTGCCATTGACAACGGTTTTGGTTTACGCTACTTGGCAAAGCGGAGTTGGATACCGGTGAACCGAGAGGGATGAGATGAAAACCAGCTACATTTTTCCCGAATCCGCGGAACGGTCGGCGGTGGATGAATTTGTTCTAGGCTGTGAGTCCATGAAGGACATCATGGCGATGGTCCAGCAGGTGGCGCGCTACGATGTCAATGTATTGCTCATGGGCGAAAGCGGCACGGGAAAAGAGATGCTGGCCAAATTGATTCATCTTCAGAGCGTCCGCGCGGAGCACCCCTTCGTCCCGGTCAATTGCGGGATCCTCTCCGGCATGATGTTCGAAGACAAGCTTTTCGGCCACGAGAAAGGCGCCTTCACCGGAGCGGTCGAACAGAAGATGGGATGTTTCGAGTCCGCCCATCGGGGAACCCTGTTCCTCGACGAGGTGGCGGAGTTGCCGCTCGACAACCAGATCGATTTCCTTCGCGTCCTCGAAGATTTTCGCTTCACCCGCATCGGCGGCAGCGACATGATCGCGGTCGATGTCCGCGTGATTTCCGCCACCAACAAGAATCTCAAGGAAGAAATCAAAAAGGGGACCTTCCGGGAAGACCTCTTTTATCGCCTCCAGGTGATCCCCATTGTTCTGCCGGCCCTGCGGGAGCGAAAAAACGCCATTCCAAGAATGGTCGACTATTTTCTGAACCAGTTTGAAACGATCTACAAGAAACCCCGGCCCCGGCTCCATCCCGGCGTGATCGATCTGTTCGTGCGCTATGACTGGCCCGGTAATGTCAGGGAACTCAAAAATATGATGGAGCGCATTTTCATCGTCAGCAACGACAAAGCGCTCCATATTGAAGATCTTCCCTCGGATTTCCTGTGGCATTTCGAAGAGCCTTCCGACACCATGGATCTGGCCGAGATCCGAAAAACGGCGGAAACCAAGGCGATTGTGGATGTTTTGCACCGGACCCGCGGCGATCGGGAAAAGGCCTCGCGGCTGCTCAAGATCAGCCCCCGGACCTTGCGGCATAAGCTCCAGAAATACGATATCAAGGTCGACCGGAACGCCGGCGGCGCCTCCGATTTCTGACATGCCGGTCTGCGACGCGCTGAAGCATTGGCCGGACGTTCGTTGCAAAACCTTATTGAGACCGCATGATATACGTTTTCAGCGAAGGCGGTGTGACCACATAGCCATAAAGCGGTTTCCATTCACACCGGGCGGTCAGTTCGATGCCGTCCTGGATGACGGACACCGGGCGGTCCGCCGACACGACCACCGTGATGATGTCGTGATGGAGATTGGAGAACCTGAGAGCCGAGTTGTAGCGCGCTCCCCGCGAGCGGTCTTCGCCGGGAACGGCATAGCCGTCCAGAAGACACGCAAAGCCGTGGAGGTGCAGATCTTTGCCGATATGAAGCGCTCCGTCGACCTGTGACAACGACTTGGCGAGCGCCAGAAGATGAGCCTGCCTCAGATCGAGCGGCTGTTCCAGGTGCTGGCCGGAGATGACCAGCGGAACGGCGTTGAGATCGATGACCAGCGTGCAGCCGTGCCGCTGTTCCTGAGCGTTGTGGACGATATTTGCGACGATTTTGAACAAGGCGTTGCCATCGCTTGAATCCCCTCCCCATTCCAGCAGTGTCTCCTCGACCTGAACGAGTTTGGCCTGCCGGGTCGTGGCGTGAAACCTGCCGTCAAAAAAACTGCAAATCAAATCGCCGTTGAGCCGCAGAAATCCATGGCCGGATCTGAAATCGGCGATGATGCTTCCCCGGGGCATCTTTCCGATGGCGATGCCGATGATGCTTTTTCCGTCTGAAATCAGCCGCCTCTCGGAGTTTTCCACGGACAGAAGCAGTTTGCGGACATGCTTGTAGTTTTTAAGCTGGGGCTGCTCGAGGGCGGGGAAGCGGGCGATGAAGTGAATGTCCCCGATGGCGGAGGGCTCGACGAAAACCAGCACGCCACGGGGCCAGACGCCTTCTTCGAAGGTCTCGGAGATGCCCAGGACGGCATCGAGGGTGGGATAGACCCGTATATGGGTATCCCAGCCGATGAGGGAGATCCGTTCGTCGACGATGTAGTCCCGCACGGCGTGGGTGGCGTATTCCCGAAGAACATAGGTCGATGTGCCGATGCAGGGGACCTCCGCGTTGGCCATGTCCTGGGAAAGCAGCCATACGGCATGTTCGAGCCATCGTTCGGTCGGCCCGGTGGAGCACATATCCGGATGATGTTCGGTGAACCACATCTGATAGGCGATCGATTTCGATCTTCCCCCGAACGAGATGAGGCCCGCGAGCTGCAGGTTGGCCTCGTGGCGGACCTCGAATTTTTTCATCCGGTATGCATCGATATGGGCATTGCGCCAGTCATCGCTGTCCAGATAAAGTTCTTTCAGCTTGGGCTCGTGTCCTTGCAAAAGAAGCTGGGGGTCGTAAATCCGAATGGGGTCATCCGGCCGGACGGCATAGATGACGGCCACCCGGCTGGGGGGTGAGAAATGGGAGACGCCTTCGCGGAGGCCGTCGAAGACATGGAAGATACATTGATTCTCTACGGATTCCCGGCTCATTTCACTCCCTGGAAAGGTTTGGATCTCGTGAATATTACAGCCATGTACCCTGTTGAATGAAGAATGATACCAAAATCCGGCCCTTGCGTCATCGTTTAATTCGCGTCGGGGATGCGAAAAAAAGCCGGCCTGCCGAAGGTTAGCTCTTGAATGATCGGCTGGTTATGCTATTATTCATCGGCTTTAACATTCGCTGGTATCCGGTGATCTCTATCCATCGGGAGCCGTCCGTTCGACCATGGGCCAGTTCTGTCCCTGACAACCCTTCACCGAGGAGACGCAGATGATCGAAATCGATGTTCCCGGATACCAAATATTACGGCTGGAGCACCTCGTTCTGGACTACAACGGCACCCTTGCCGTCGACGGTCGGCTGATCGACGGCGTCGCGGCGTCGCTCGGCACGCTCGCCGCAAGTCTCGATATCCACGTTTTAACCGCGGACACGTTCGGAAAGGCCGCCGCAGCCCTCGAAGGCACTGCCTGCCGCCTGTCCATCCTGCCGAAAGAAGCTCAGGAGACAGGAAAGCTCGCGTATGTCCGACGGCTGGGCCGTGATGCAACCGTCTGCATCGGCAACGGCCGCAACGACCGGTTGATGCTGAAGGAAGCCGCCCTGGGAATTGCCGTCATCCTGGGAGAGGGGGCCGCGGTCGAAACCCTCATGGCCGCGGATATCGTATGCACCGATATCCTCTTTGCTCTGGCGCTTCTGACCCATCCCTTGAGAATGACGGCGACACTGCGGTCGTGAATGCGGCCGCTCTCGGATGGATCGTATGTTTCATCATCTTTATCTGGAAGTCTATAATGCTGCATCGAATTTTATAGACCATGAATCGTCGTTCCGGCGCGCCGCTCGACAATGATCGTCGATGCCAAAAAGGAGATGCCCATCGTGCTCGAGCTGAAATCCGTCAAACCAAAGCAAGACCGCCTCGCAACCCTTGTCGTCCCGGTGTGTGAGGATGTCCATATCCATGACAACCGGACCATCGGCGCACTCGCTGCGAAAGCGTTGAAAATGGATGAATTCAAAGGAAAAGTCGATGAGGAGCTGATCTTGCACCATCCCCCCGAGCTCCGTGCCGACCGGGTGATATTCCTCGGCGCGGGGCCGCTCGCCACAGCCGATGCCGAGGCGTTTCGCGCCCTTGCCGGCCGGTCGGTCAAAGCATGCATGGCCCGGGGCCTGGGTGAGGTTCTCATTGCCGTTCCATCGCCTGAAAAAGTCGGCCTTCCGGAGGAGGATCTGATCCGGGCGATGGTCGAGGGCGCTTTTCTGGCCAATCATCTGTTTGACCGGTACAAGAGTGAAAAAAAACAGGTGCCGCTCGAAGATATCGCCTTCTGGGTCAAGGCGCAGACGGCCGGACGTTTTTCCGCATTGCCGGCCCGGACGGCGGCGGCATGCGAAGGAACCCTTCAGGCCCGGGACTGGGTTTGCGTTCCCGCCAACGACAAGCGGCCGGCGGCATTCGCCGAATCGATCGCCGCCTCTGCCCGCGAGCAGGGACTTGAAACGACCGTATGGGACGAAAATATGCTGGCCGAAAAAAATTTCGGCGCCCTTCTGGCCGTAGGGCAGGGGAGCGTGTCCGCACCGCGGCTGGTGATCCTCGAATATCGGGCTCAAGGCGCCGGGAAGACCGTATGCCTGGTCGGCAAGGGTGTGACGTTTGATTCCGGCGGCCTCAATCTGAAGGTCGGCGGATCGATGGAAGGGATGAAAATGGACATGGCCGGTGCGGCCGCGGTGGCCGCGACCCTCATCAGTACCGCCAAGCGCAAGCCTGTGATCAACGTCGTCGGCGTGATACCCATTGTCGAAAACATGCCCTCGGGCGGCGCGATCCGGCCTGGCGACATCATCCGCACCTATGCCGGAAAGACGGTGGAGATCGGCAATACCGATGCGGAAGGCCGGCTGATTCTGGCCGACGCCATCGCCTATGCCGCCGGGACGTACACACCCGATACGCTCATCGATGTCGCTACCCTGACCGGCGCCTGTGTGGTGGCTCTGGGCGAAAAAATCGCGGGGGTCTTCACCGAAGATGATGCACTGGCCGAGGCGATCACGGCATCGGGCAAACGGACGCATGAACGGTGCTGGCGGATGCCGATGCCCGAAGACTACCAGGAACTTCTCAAGAGCGATGTTGCCGACATCAGCAACATGAGCAGCTCGAAATGGGGCGGGGCGATCACGGCCGCCCTGTTTCTCAAGGCCTTTGCCAAGGAGGTTCACAGGTGGGTCCACATCGATATCGCAGGCCCCGCATACGCCAAGAAAGGCGGTGCCTACTGGGGTCCCGGCGGTACCGGATTCGGAGTACGGCTCCTTATCGACCTTCTGGACCGTCTGGAAACGATGAAATAGATGGAAAGCATGGAGAAGCGGATATGATCGGATCCGCCGCACGGCGCTTGGCGATCATCATGATCATCATGTCGATAGGGTGCCCGGCGGCTGTTGGGGCGGCCGCGGAGGGGCGGGTGCTGAAGCTGGCGACGGATGCCGATGTTGCATCCTTGGATCCGCATGTCCAGTTGTCGGCCGAAGCGCTCCAGTATTCCCATATCGTTTTTGATCCGCTGGTGCGGAGGGCCGCCGACATGACCTTTGCGCCGCGTCTGGCCCTGCGGTGGGAAAGGATCGGCGACACGGCCATGCGGTTTTATCTCCGCAGGGATGTGGTGTTTCACAGCGGACGAAAGTTTACCGCAGAGGATGTGAAGTGGACCGTGGAACGCCTGATGAGAAGCCCCGATTATAAAGATCTTTTCGCGATGATCGAAGAGATCAAGATCATCGACGACTATACGGTCGATCTGGTCACCCGTAAACCTTATGCATTAATTCTCAATATGGCCGCCTTCATTTTTCCCATGGATCGGCGTTTTTACTGGGGAGCGGATCAGAAGGGACGCTATAAAGACGCCATCGTGAAGGCCGGTCCCGCCTTTGCTCTGAACAACGTGTCCGGGACTGGAAAATATCGAGTAACATCCCGGAATCCCGGCGTTAAAACCATCTTCGAACGATTTCCATACTATTGGGACAAGGACGCGACGGGAAATGTCGACACGATCATCCTGACCCCCATCAACAACGATGATACCCGCGTGAAAGCGCTGTTTTCGGGCAGGGTCGACCTCATCATGCCGGTGCCTGTCCAGGAGTTCGCCCGGATCGCGGCGGATGAAAATCTTCAGCTGGTCACCATGGCCGGAAGCCGGGTCATCACGCTTCAGCTGAACCAGAAACGCCGGAAGGAATTCAGGGATCCGCGGGTGCGTCTTGCCATGGCAATGGCCGTCGACACCACAAAAATTGTGGAAACCATCATGAAGGGCGGCGCCACCGCCGCCGGCCAGCAGGGTCCTGTCGGATTTGCAGGGTATAAACCGGACCTGGCCCCCCGTTTTGATCTTGCCGGGGCGAGGGCATTGATGAAAGAGGCCGGTTACGAGAATGGATTCACGTGCAATATGATCGCTCCCAACAACCGCTACGTCAACGACGGAAAGATTGCCGCGGCCGCGGCGGACATGCTTTCTAAAATCAATATCACGGTGAATCTCAAAACGCTCCCCAAGACCCACTACTGGGAGCGTTTCGATGCCCAGGCCGCCGACATCCAGATGATCGGATGGCATCCGGAAATGGAAGATTCCGCCAATTATTCGGAATTTCTGGTGATGTGTCCCGACCCTGAAACCGGTTTCGGCCGGTATAACAGCGGGAATTACTGCAATGCAAAGGTGGATGCGCTCGTTCTCGCCTCACGCATGGAAATCGATGGACGGCGGCGCAGCGCCATGCTTCGGCAGGTCGAGCAGATTCTGTACGACGAAGCGGCGTTCATCCCCCTTCACTGGCAGAATCTCTCGTGGGCCGGGAAACGGAACATCGGTATCGGGGCTGTCGTGAATGTGCAGAATCTTTCCTACCTGGGGGATCTCGTGATCCATTAGACAGACTGAAAGTCTAGAGCGCGGTCAGACGCAGCGCCTGCGCGATCTCTTCTGAGACCCGACGGACAAATTTCTGCAGATCCTCGCCGGCAATGGGTTTTCCCGGCGCCGGCACCTGTTCCAGGTCGGCGGGGCGCATGAAGGCGGGCCGGTTGATGAGTGCCGGATCCGGCCGGATGCCAAATTCCTCGGGAAACCGGTTTTCGAAATACATCTCTTGAAATCCGGCGAATTTCAGGGCATGGGCCGTGGCGTCAATTACCGCCGTCTCGCCATCCGCAACGATTTCCATCGATCGGGCCCGTACCAGGCCGGCAAGGGATTCGCCGCCGTGGGTGCAGGCGATGTGGCCGTGGCGGTTGGCGGTCAGCTCCCAGTCCATGATCTCCTGCTCGGTAACCTCCATGAAGAAGACCCGCTGTCCGCCGCTGATCTCATTGTAGCGTTCCGCCAGATGGATCACCCGGGGCATCGAGACGGGATTGCCGATCATGGCCGCCTGCGCCACACTCGGCTTCACGTTCATGGGCATGAATGCGCGCTTCGCGGGATCGGGTTCCAGATAATAGCGGTAGACCGGATTGGCATGCGCCGACTGCACGCCGATGATCTTCGGCAGGCGGTCGATGATGCCCGTTTCATGGAATTTCATGAAGCCGCTCATGACGGCCGTGATGTTGCCGGCGTTTCCGATGGGGACGACAACGACCTTGCCCGACATGTCGTATTCGAAGTCCTGGGCGATCTCGTAAGCGTAGGACTCCTGGCCCAGGATGCGCCATGCGTTTTTGGAGTTGAGCAGGGCCACGGGATAGTTTTCGGCGAGATACTCCACCACCTTCATGCAGTCGTCGAACACCCCGGGGATCTCGAAAACACGGGCGCCGCTGCCCAGGGGCTGGGAGAGCTGCTGCGGCGTAACCTTCTTGTGGGGGAGGAGCACGGCCGATTTGACGTGGGGCTTGAGATAAGCGGCGTAGAGGGCCGCCGCCGCCGAGGTGTCGCCGGTCGAGGCGCAGACGGCAAGAACGTCTTTTGCCGTCCCGCTGTTCACCATATAGTTGATGTAGCTGAAGGCGCTGGCCATGCCGCGGTCCTTGAACGACGCGCTGGGGTTCTGGCCGTCGTTCTTGAAGTAAAAGGCGATGCCGGCCTTCTCCTGCAGGAGCGGGTTGGCGGCGATGATCGGGGTATGACCTTCGCCTAAGTAGACGATATCCGGGAGCGGGATGATCGGTCCGATGAATTCGTGGTAGCGGTAGATGCCTTTCATGGCCGGGATCTTAAGCATCCGCCGGTAGTCGAAGATCCGTTGCCAGAGCGTTCCGGGAATCTGCTTGAGGCGGCTGAAATCCTCATCTTCGATGAGCAGCACATGGCCGCAGGCCGGACATGTGTAAAGCAGATTGTCGATGCCGTGCACCGCCCCGCACCCGAGGCAGCGGTAGACGAGCCTTCCGGATGTGGCGGGGATCAGATATGGCTGTATCTCTTGTGGAAAATCTTGTGGTTTCAACGGTCTGTCTCTTTTTCGGTTGCGGGTTCCATTTTTTTCAGGCCGCCCATGTAGGGCCTCAGGGCTTCGGGTACCACTACCGTTCCGTCGGCCTGCTGGTAATTCTCGAGGATGGCGGCGAATGTGCGGCCGACGGCGAGGCCCGATCCGTTCAAGGTATGCACCCATTCCGTCCCTTTTCTACCCTTGCGTCTGAACCTGATGTTCGCCCGCCGGGCCTGGAAATCTTCGAAATTGCTGCAGGATGAGATTTCCCGGTATTTGTTCTGGGCCGGCAGCCATACCTCGATGTCATAGGTTTTGGCGGCGGAAAAGCCCATATCCCCGGTGCAGAGGGTAATAACCTGATAGGGGATCTCCAGACGCTTCAGGATCGTTTCCGCGTTTTCCAGCAGGGATTCGAGCTCGGTGTAGGAATGATCCGGATGGGCGAACTTGACGAGTTCCACCTTGTTGAACTGGTGCTGCCGGATCAATCCCCGGGTATCCTTGCCGTAGGAGCCGGCCTCCGAACGGAAGCACGGGGTGTAGGCGGTGTACCGGAGGGGGAGTTTTTCCTCGTCGATCACGTCTCCGCTGTGGATATTCGTGACGGGCACCTCCGCCGTCGGGATCAGATAGTAATCCCAGTGGTCGAGCTTGAAGAGATCGGCCTCGAATTTGGGAAGCTGGCCGGTACCGGTCATGGCGGCGCGGTTGACGATAAACGGCGGCAGGGTCTCGACGTAGCCGTGTTCGATGGTATGGATATCGAGCATGAAATTGATGAGCGCCCTTTCCAGGCGTGCCCCGCTGCCGAGGTAGAGCGGAAACCGGGCACCGGTGATCTTGGCGGCCCGCTCCAGGTCGAGGATGCCCAGCGTTTCTCCGATATCCCAGTGCGCCTGCGGGGTGAAATCGAATGTCTTCGGCGTGCCGATCTGTTTGAGCAGAACATTTTCGGTTTCGTTCCTACCGACGGGAACCGACGCATGCGGAATGTTGGGCAGGGTCATCAGGATACCGGAGAGGATGTCGTCATAGCCGGCCAACCGGCTGTCGAGCGCCTTGATCTGCGCGGAAACATCCCGCATTTCCAGGACGCGGGTATGGGTGTCCTCCCCCTGCTTCTTCATCTCGGCGATCTGTTCGGAAACCACGTTTCGTCGGTGCCGCAGGCTTTCGATCTCCCGGAGTACCTCGCGGCGTTTTTCATCCGCTTCGCTGAATGCCGCCAGGTCGGCTTTGTCGTTTCGGGCGTCGAGAGCCTTCTCTACCTCTGCTAAATTTTGTCTCACATACTTGATTTCCAGCATAATAATTCCTATAATCTCAAAAGTCGGTTTTAAAGAAGAAGCATCGATATGCTTTCACCCGGTCGGCATTGCGCAGAAATATGACGGCTGGACTTCCCGAAAAATAGAGAAAAATTATCATGAGAGATAAGGGGAGTCAATGCCTAATATCGGTTGACTTTCGTCGTGTATATCATGTATGCTATTATATTCTTTGATAAAATTATTTCAAGGTGGTGCTTCGGAGCAGCAGGGTTCATTCAGAGGGCAGAATATTGAAGAGCGGGATGAGGAGATTGATACATGGATGAGATCAAAGAGAAGAAGAGTGGGATCCGAAGCGATATGGTCAAGCTGGTGGATGCACTTTCCGATGATGATTTCAAGGAAAAGACCCGGCAGGTGCAGGAGAGGCTCTTCAACTTTGCCAATTTCATTGAAGCCAAGATTCCCCTGCTCTACATGAACCTGCGCCGTGAAGTGCCGACACACCGGATCATAGAATGGTGCTTCGAAAATAATAAAATCGTCGTTCTTCCCGCCTTCGGCAAAGAGAAGAAGAGCATGACGCTGATGAAGATCGACGATATCGAAAAAGACCTGAAGCCCGGTCCCCGTGGGGTTCTCGAACCGGATCCGGACCGATGCAAGCGGGTGCCCGTCGACCAGGTCGACATTGCGATCGTTCCGGGGTTTGCCTTTGACGAGAAAGGCGGCCGCATCGGTTCGGGTCATGGATATTACGATCGCCTTATCCCCAAGCTGGCCCTGACGACCCGCAAGGTCGCCCTCATTTTTGAAGATCATATCCTTCCCCAGATCCCCATGGAATCCCATGACAAATATGTGGATATCGTGATCACCGACCAGCGGATCATCTATAAAATATAGTGCGGAAGATTCAATGCGGACGAAGATTCAATACGGGTCGAGCATTCGTAAGAAGCTTCAGTGGATGCACCGTCGGAGACGGGGGGTCAGGGGTTCAATACCTTTTCCAGCTTCTCCAGATTTCCTGATTCTCCCACGGCGATCAGGGTTTCACCGCTGTTGACGGTTGCCTCGAACGAGGGATTGAACAGCATGCCGCCGTCGGCTTTCTTGATGGCGATGATGATGAGATTGTAATTCTGGCGGATGCCCGAATCCTTCAGCGTCGTTCCCACCAGCGGTGAATTTTCCGCGACCGGAATTTCTTCCATCTGAATGTCTTTTCGGCGATGCGTGAAGGCCAGATCGAGGAAGGTGGTCACGGTCGGCCGTAAAATGCGGTTGGCCATGTTCGCAGCGCCGACGGCGTAAGGCGACTCGACGCGATTGGCGCCCGCGGCCGTCAGTTTTGCCGTTGATCCCTCGTGCCCGGCCCTGGCGATGATTTCAATGTCTTTGTTGAGCTGGCGGGCGGTCAGGACCAGAAACACATTGTCCGTATCCGTCGCCAGGACGGCCACGAGCCCCCTGGCACGCGTGATGCCCGCTTTGACGAGCATCAGTTCGCTGGCGGCGTCGCCGGAAAGATAGAGCACCCCGTCGGCTTCCATCACCGGGATCTGTTCGGGATCCTTTTCGATGACGACCAGACGGATCGGTTTGCTGTTCAGTTTTTTGCAAAGGACCCGGCCGATGCGGCCATATCCGCAGATAATATAATGGTTCTCGAGTTGATTGATCTTTTTGTCCAATCTTCGTCTCCCCAGGGCATTACGAATTTGTCCCTCCACCATGAACTGCACCACCGCGCCGGCGACATACACGAAAAATCCGAGACCTGAAAAGATCAGCACCATGGTGTAGATGCGGCCGGCGGGGCTCAATGTCTGCACCTCGGAATAGCCTACGGAGGCGACCGTGATGACGGTCATATAGAGGGCGTCCAAAACACCCCACCCTTCGATCAGGATGTATCCGAGGGTGCCTGCGATGATCATGACGACCGACAGAAAACAGACGATCACGATGTGTTTTGCGCTGTTCATGGGTGGCATTCAATCTCGTGTTTGTCGTTGGAAGTGATCTATACCATACCGCCTTTGATTAGCATAAAAAAAGTCGCCGGGCGGGGGGCGTTCGCGGTGAAGAGACCCGTCATGAAATCTGGGGGCTTAAACGTTGAAGGTTTGGGATGTATAAATATAACTAACTGTTAATTCTTATTAAAATCCTTTATAATCCTTGACGTGAATCCACGGGTCTGGTAAGAAGAAAATCATGGAAAAAGAGACGACAAAATACCTTCGGCGCCGCGAGGAAATGGTCAAACGCCAGATCGAGGCGCGCGGGATAACCGATGCGGGAGTGCTCGATGCCATGCGCAGGGTTCCCAGGCACCTGTTCGTGAGCGAAGCGCTGGAGGATCAGGCCTATGGCGATTTTCCGCTGCCCATTGGCGACGGTCAGACGATCTCGCAGCCCTATATTGTCGCCGAAATGACCCAGGCGCTGGAGGTGGGCGAAAACGACCGGGTGCTGGAAATCGGAACCGGCTCGGGGTATCAGGCCGCCGTTTTGGCCCAAATCGTCTATCGTGTTTACACCATCGAGCGGATCCATGCGCTGTACGTCAGAACCCGCCGCCTCTTCGATACCCTCAGATATCATAATATCGTCACCCGGTATGCCGACGGTACGACCGGATGGCGGGAACAGAGCCCTTTTAACGCGATCATCGTCACGGCGGGCGCCCCCGTGGTGCCGAAGCCGCTGATCGATCAGCTCGCGCCCGGCGGCCGCATGGTCATTCCCGTAGGCGACGAGCGGATACAGGAGCTGATCCGGTTGGAAAAAGGCGAGCGGGACATCCGTGAGACGACGCTGGGCGGATGCCGGTTTGTGAAACTGCTGGGGGAACACGGCTGGAAAAAGGAATAAACGGGGTTTTTCCGGTCTGATTCCCGGATAAATTTTTGAATAAACCCTCCGGGCGACCATTCTCTTCAATGAGGATTATTGCCCGGGATGTCAGGAAGGCGGGGAAAAGCCGTTTTTCTCCTTGAGCTTGCGGTTGACGAGCGGCGGCACCATGTCTTCGATGTCCCCTCCGAATTTGGCGGCCTCCTTGATGATGGTGGAGCTGGTGAAGATCCATCTCAGGCCTGTCATCATGAAGACGGTCTGGATATCCCGGTTCAGCTTCCGGTTCATCAAGGCCATCTGAAATTCGTATTCGAAATCCGAGACGGCGCGCATGCCCCGCAAAATGGCATGAGCCCGGCGGCGGCGAACATAATCCACCAGGAGCCCGTGAAAGACGTCGACCTCGACGTTGGGCAGCCCCGCAAGGCTTTCCTCGAGCATCTCAACCCGTTCCTCGATGGTAAAGAGGCTTGTTTTTGCAGGGTTGGAGAGGATCGTGACGACGATTCTGTCGAAAATCTCGAGTCCGCGGTGAATGATGTCCAGATGTCCGTTGGTGACCGGGTCGAAAGAGCCCGGATAGATCGCAGTTTTTGGCATGGCTATGCAGTTCCTCTCATGATGTCAGTGCGTTCATAGCATAATTCAAAAACGAGACAAAGGTTTTTCCATATTTTCTCTGATCGGTGAGGACGTACCGTTCGGGCACCGCCGGCAGGGGGTCGGCAGCGGCATGCTCGACGACGATCGTAGCCCCCGGCGCAAGCGCGCATGCGTCGTCAAGGTGGAAAAGCGCCGGGCCGACCAGGTTCTGCCGGTATGGCGGATCGACGAATACCAGCGCAATGGACGACGGCCTGATCTTGAGACAGTTCAGATTTTTTGCGATATCCCACAAAATAACCTGCGAGCGTTGGCCAAGGCCCAGGTGATCGATATTTTTGCGGACCGCGGCGACGGAAGTTTTCCGGTTGTCGATAAATACCGCCCGGCGGGCGCCCCGGCTCAGGGCTTCGATGCCCATGGCGCCGGTACCGGCAAAGAGGTCGACCACCTGCGCGCCGCTGACGGCAGGAGCTATGATGTTGAACACCGCCTCCCGCACCCGGTCCGAGGTCGGTCGGATGGCGTCGCCCCGGATCGGCACGAGCTTTCTGCCCCTTAAGCTTCCGCTGATGATTCTCACACCGACACGCCGCCCTGTTCGAGTTTCAAACGGAGCTCGGCCGGATCGATGCCGATCACCCCGGCGGTCTTGGTCAGGTTGTTGCCGTTCTGGGAAAATTTTCTCCGGATAAATTCCGTTTCAAACGCCTGTCTGGCGGCGGCGAGCTGCTCGATGGTGAACAGCTCTTCTTCGGTTTTTTCCTTCTCGCCATACATCGGATTGTAAGGAAATGGGATGTCCTCCGCCTCGATGACCGGCTTGTTCAAAACGATCACCAGGCGTCCGATCAGATTCTTGAGCTCCCGGACATTGCCCGGCCAGCCGTACGCCAGCAGCATCTCCATGGCCGCCGGTGCGATGGCGGTGGGACAAACGCCGCTTTTTTTGCCGCGGTCTTCGAGAAAGATGTGCAGGAGCACGGGGATGTCTTCGGTTCTGTCTCTGAGCGGGGGGACATTGACGGGGATTGCGTTAAGCCGGTAATAGAGATCTTCCCTGAAGCGTCCCCGCTCGATCTCGGCTTCGAGGTCTTTGTTCGAGGCCGCAATGATGCGGACATCAACCCGGATGTCCCGGCCGCCGCCCACCCGCTGGAACGTCTGCTCCTGAAGCACCCGCAGAAGCTTGGCCTGCGTCTGCAGGCTCATGTCTCCGATTTCGTCCAAAAAGAGCGTCCCTGAATTGGCCATTTCAAATCGACCCCGCTTCCGGGTTTCCGACCAGGAAACCGCTCCTTTCTCATGGCCGAAGAGCTCGCTTTCCAGACGCTCTTCGGGAATGGCGGCGCAGTTGATGTCGATCAGGGGCTGTTCCGCCCGCCTGCTGAACTGGTGGATCGTCCGGGCGACCAGCTCTTTTCCGGTGCCGTTTTCCCCGGTGATGAGCACCCAAGAATCGGTGGGGGCGATAATGGCGATCTGTTTTTTGAGTTCGGCAATGGCGGCGCTGTTGCCGTTGATGGCATGCTTCTCGAGCGTTTTTTTGCGCAGGTAGCGGTTTTCCTCCTCGAGCCTGCGGAAATTCAGCGCATTGTTGATGTCGACAATGACCTTGTCGATGGAAAGCGGTTTCTCGATCAGGTCGAACGCCCCCAGCTTGGTGGCCTTCACCGCGGTTTCGATGTTGCCGTGGCCCGTGATGATGATGACCTGGAGCGAGGGATGGTTCTTCTTGATCTCTTTCAGGGTCTCGATGCCGTCGATGCCCGGCATCCAGATATCCAGAAGGATCAGATCCGGTGATTTTTCCTCGATCAGTTTCAGGCCTTCGTAGCCGTTGCCGGCGGTGATGACCTCGAAGCCTTCGTCGGACAGGAGCCCCCCCAGCGATTTAAGAATGGTGGGCTCGTCGTCGATGATCATAATGGTCGGAAACATGCGTCCTCCTTTACAATGGCAGGGGCGCCGTTGTTATACCGGCAGCTCTCAAACCGGCAGTTCAATGACAAATACGGCCCCTCTGGGATGGTTGTCCTGGATGCGGATCGTGCCTTTGTGATCCGCGACGATGTTGCTCACAATGGAAAGGCCCAACCCCATACCTGTTTTTTTGGTGGAAAAATAGGGTTCGAAAAGCCGGGCTTTGTCTCGATGGGCGATTCCCGGTCCGGTATCGGCGATGTCGATGCGGACGATCCTTTTGGCCGCGTCATGGGTTGCGCCGAGCGTCACCGTCCCTTTTCCGCCCATGGCGCTGATGGCGTTGTCCACCAGATTGACGACGGCTTGTTTGATCTGGAAACGGTCCAGATTGAGCGGCGGAAGATCCGCGGGAATCTTCACGTCGAAATGAACGTCCGGATGTCCCTCCTTGAAGAGGGCGACACTCTCTTCGATGACGGGCGGCAGCTTGCACTGTTCGGGGTTGGCCGCCGGAAAACGGGCGAATTTTGAAAATTCATTCACCAGATTGCGGATCAACGCCACCTGGTCGATGATCATCTGGGTGCATTCGTCAAAAACCGGTTCCCCGATCGTCTGCAGATATCTCCGGCGGAGGCGCTCGGCCGACAGGGCGATGGGGGTGAGCGGATTTTTGACCTCGTGGGCGATTCTTCTGGCAACCTCGCGCCAGGCCGCCATCCGCTGCGCTTTTTCCTGGTCGGTGAGATCGTCGAACACGACGACCAGGCCGATATGATGTTTTTGATCGTCCCGAAGGGCGTTGATGTGGATCATGAAGCTCCGGGGCCGGTCGTTGATGACGAGCCGCAGGGGCATGACCGCGGCGTTTTTGCCGGAATCGACGAACTTGTCCATCATATCCCCGTCGAGATCGATATCCTGGCCTTCGAACAGTCGCCGGTAGCTCTTGTGCAGGATCTCGTCGGACCGGAGACCCAGCATGCGCTCCGCCGACTTGTTGGCGGTTCTGACAACACCCCGGCTGTCGATGCTGATGACGCCGGTCGACACATTGCGGAGCACGATTTCCATATACTGGCGGCTTTCCTCGATCGCCTCGTTCTGCTGGCGGAGCTTCCTGGCCGACAATTCGAGCTGCTCGCGGTTGGCCCTCAGCTCCCGGGTCATCCGGTTGAACGAATCGACGAGACTGCCGATCTCGTCGTCTCCGACCATGGCGATACTGAAACTGAGATCTCCTCCGGCCACCCTGCGGGTGCCTTCGGCCAGTTCCTTGATCGGAATGCTGATGGATTTCGCCAGATAAAACCCCAGCCAGATGGCCGAGAACAGCACCAGAAGAGCGACGATGGAAAGGGTGATATAATAGGTGGACCGGATCGGCTGCTTGAGCAGCTTGATCTGCTGATACTCTTCAAACCCCCGGGAGATGGATTCCAGATTCTCCGACAGATCCGCTGGGATGAGCGCGGACAGGACGATGAATCCCCGGGCGTTTTCCGGACTTGCGCCCAGCGGGATCGTACCGATCGTACGGCTCAGTTCGCCGGCCGGCACATCCTCTGAGACGGCGCGGATCGACTGGTCTCCCAGATATTGCCTGAAGGCGGTCCGCGAGATGGCGGGCGGCGGCTCCGAAAGAGAGCGGCTGACGGCCGCGGACAGCCGTCTTGCCTGGGCGTCGTAGACTTCGATGGCCTCGAGATGGAATTCCCGCTGAACGATACGGAGATATCTGACGAGGGATTCCTGCTGGCCGTCATCGGTGTAGTTTTTGCTGTTGACCTGATAGGCGATGCGCTTCAGAAAAAAGCGGTTGTTGTTCTCGATAAACCCGTAGAGCTGCCTGCCCACCTTCAAGGAATTGTCGAGAGCCTGTTCGATGGGGACATTGAACCAGAATTCGACGCTGGTGGTGATGAAGTGGATGGAGAAGAAAAAAAGAACCGTCGTCGGCAGCAGGGTCAGACCGATGAAAGCTACGACCAGACGGGTGCGGAGATTCGCGCCCATGACCTTCCGTTTGCGGTCGTAGAGAAGTTTGACCAGGTTTCTGAAGACGAGAAAGATGAGCAGGAGCAGCAGCAGCAGATTGATGTTGATGAGGATGAACATCAAGATGGTGTTGGAGATGGGAAAATCCGATCCCGCATAAAAGAGATGGTTCTCCACATATGTCAGCGCGACCACAACGGCGACAATCGTGAGGATGAGAATAATTTCACGTCTGCGCCGCCGCCGGTCTTCCTCGGTAAGGAAGGAGGCGCGCCGCATCATTCGGTTTTTTCGCATGATGCCATCAGGAAAAAAATGTAGAGATCATGGCTCAAGCCATCCGGGTTACAAGGATATCGACATCACCATCAAAAAATTGCATCCGGCATTTTGTCAATACGTAAAGTCAACCGAATGCCAGTCCGTTTCGAATTCCCACATGGAGGCCAGCACCATGATGTAACGGGTATAAAACGGCAGCGTCATCTTGCTGAGTTTGGCCTTGGCGCGGATGCGGTAGGCGCCGCCTTTTTTGAGCCGGGCAAGCCGGATCACCCTGAAGCCGTCGATCCGGGTCATCCGTGCCTGCGCCTCCGCAAATGACCGGAGCGGAAATGTATCCTCTTCTTCCCAGGAGCGTTTGACGGTAAATTCTTTTTTGAGATTGTTGTATTTGATAGTGTGCGTAAGCGTGGTTTCCACCAGGGTCTGGTTGGCCCACAGCGGACGGACCTCCTCCAGAACGATGAAAAACGAGAAGGTGGTCGGGACGCCGCTCTCGATGACTTTTTTGATCGGATCGGTGAAGGCGTCCTTGACCTTCAGATTGAGAAGGAGATCCTCCCGGCTGTTGGTCACCGAGATGTCGGCGATGGTGGCTCCGTGGACCACGGACGGCGCAAATTGAAGTATCAGAACCAGAAGGCAGGTAGCCCCGATGTTTCGGTAATTCGAAAAGGCCATGATTTCAGATGGATGAATTCTGGAGGCCGTTGTTTCCCCGAACCGGTGCAATGTCGCCTGCGCTGTTGACGGTGATGGTTTCCCATGCATCCTTCCGGTTGAAAAAGGCTCGCAGAAAGGCATGGTTGAAGGCATGGCCGGAGCGATGGGTCGTGATGTGGCCCAGGATGGGGAGACCCAGAAGGGAAAAATCACCGATGCAGTCGAGGATCTTGTGGCGGACGAACTCGTCGGGAAACCGCAGGCCGCCGGGATTGAGCACGCCGTCTTCAGCGATGACCACGGCATTGTCCAGCGACCCGCCCCGCGCCAGTCCGTAGCGTTTCATGTATTCGACCTCGTGGAGAAAGCCGAAGGTGCGGGCCGTGCTGATTTCCGTTTCGAAGCGGTCGGGCTTCACCTCGATGGAATAGGTCTGTCGCTGGATCAGTGGATGCGGAAATTCGATGGTGCAGGTGATCTTGTAGCAGGCGTCCGGGGTGACGACGACCGATTTTTCCCCCTCTTCGAGAACGATCGGCTCTTTGACGATGAAATAACACTTGGGGCCCGCCTGGGCCGCCGTTCCACCGGAGCGCACGAGGCGGGTAAACGGCCCGGCGCTGCCGTCCATGATCGGAATTTCATACGAATCGAGCTCCACCAACGCGTTGTCGATCGAGAGTCCCGCAAACGTCGCCATGAGATGTTCGATGGTCGAGACGATGCATCCCTCCGACCCGATGACCGTTGCGAGGCTTGTATCCACGACCTGGTTGAAATGGGCCGATATTTTAGGGCTGCCCGGCAAATCCGTCCGCATGAACTGGATGCCGTGATTGATCGGGGCCGGACGGACGGTCAGATTGACGGTTTTTCCGGAATGAACGCCCCGTCCGGAGCAGGAAACGGGCCTGACCAGGGTTTGTTGATGGGTCTGCATCGGATGAGTCCTTCGCCTTCCTGTTGAGGGTTCCAGTGCCGTCTCTTGCCGGAACCGTTGGCCTTGTCCGGCAGCCGTCGCCGATTTTCCGCGGCCGCACGCGCAAGGGACCATTAAACGCTTTTAGCCTAATCTTCAAGGATTTGGCAACACATTCCGAAAAAAAAATTAGCGTATTGTGGAAAGGACAAAAACATTGTGCTCTTTCCAGCGCTTTGTTATGATTTGAAAAAACAGACACGACGTCGACGGCTGATCGGATGCCGGTTCGCTTATAACTGAACTTGCCGCACCGGATATGATCGACCGACCAGGCTTCAATAAAGGAGACAATGTGCTTGCCAGCGTATTGAGCGGAGCGGTCATCGGGATCGATGCCTATGTGGTTGAGGTGGAGGTCGATATTTCCGCGGGACTCCCGATGTTCACCACCGTCGGCCTGCCCGAGGCATCGGTCAAGGAGAGCAAGGAGCGGGTCAAGGCCGCCATTCAGAATTCGGGGTATGTCTTTCCCGACGACCGGATCACGATCAACCTCGCGCCCGCCGACGTCAAAAAGGAGGGCACCGGCCTCGATCTTCCCATCGCCTTGGGCATCCTTGCCGCCGTCGGCCTGATACCGAAGGATGTCCTGGCCGGTTATATGATCATGGGCGAGCTTAGCCTGGACGGCCGGGTCAAGCCGGTCCGGGGCGCGCTTCCCGCGGCCCTGACCGCCCGGCAGGCCGGATATGCCGGGATCATGGTTCCGGAGATCAACAGCGGCGAGGCCTCGGTGGTGGAGGGCATATCGGTGTTGCCGGTCGCAAGTCTCTCGCAGGTGGTCGATTTCTACCGGGGGCTCGCCCCGATCGCACCGGTTGAAACGAGCGTTGCCGCGCTTTTTGCGGATGTGGAGCGGTATGCGGATGATTTTTCGGACGTCATGGGGCAGGAGCATGTCAAGCGCGCCCTCGAGGTAGCCGCGGCCGGCTCGCACAATTTACTGATGACAGGGCCCCCCGGATCCGGGAAGACCATGCTGGCCCGACGCATGCCGTCGATTCTGCCACCGATGACCTTCGACGAATCGATCGAGACGACCCGCATCTTCAGCGTCGTCGGCGGCCTCGGCAACGGGCAGTCCCTGGTGGTGCGGCGGCCGTTCCGGGCGCCGCACCATACGATCTCCGATGCCGGACTGATCGGCGGCGGCCGGATCCCCCATCCCGGGGAGGTGAGCCTGGCCCACAACGGCGTTCTGTTTTTAGACGAACTGCCCGAATTCAGGAAAAACGTTCTGGAGGTCCTCCGGCAGCCTTTGGAAGATCAGTCGGTCACCATTTCGCGGGTGAACGCCTCTTTGACCTATCCCGCCAGCTTCATGCTTATTTCCGCCATGAACCCCTGCCCGTGCGGATATCTGGGAGATGCCGTCCACGCGTGCCGCTGCGCGCAGGGCCAGATCGACCGCTACCGGTCGCGGATTTCAGGCCCTCTCCTGGACCGGATCGACATTCAGGTGGAGGTTCCTGCCGTGGCGTACAAAGACCTCACCGGCGGCACGCCGGGAGAGCCCTCGGCGGTGATCCGCCGGCGGGTGGCGGCGGCACGCGCGATCCAGACCGAACGGTTCAGGCGCGCCAAGATCCACTGCAATGCCCAGATGGGCAGCCGCCATATCCGCCGCTATTGCGCCGTCGACAAGGATTCGGCGGCCCTTCTCGAAACCGCCGTCAACCGGCTGGGCCTGTCGGCCCGCGCCTACAACCGCATCCTCAAAATCAGCCGCACCATCGCCGATCTCGCCGGCGCGGACGCCATCGGCGTCGACCACCTCTCCGAGGCCATCCAGTACCGGAGCCTGGACCGAAGCGGACGGCGATGATCTGAGCGCATCTCATCCCGCCCCGACCGGGCGGCGTGCCAAAAAAAAACGGCCGCATACGACGGCCATCGTCTATCATGGCGATGGGTTCGCAGACGGCCGCCTGGGGGCGTTAAGGAGGCCCGGCAGGATTTTAACCCCGGGGTTATTCCGCCGGATCGTCGTCGAAGGTGGGTCTCGGGAGGACGCCGGCCCTTTCGGCGATTTCGGGAACCTTGTGCTCCCATTCGATCGCCATGAGGTGGACGCCGGCGATGCCCTTCATCTCTTTGAATTCCTCGATCTGTTCGCAGGCCATCTTGATGCCTTCATCGGCATGTTTGCCCTTGGCGCAGCCTTTCAGGCGGTCGATGATCTCGTCGGGAACGTCCATGCCGGGAACATTGTTCTTCATGTACCTGGCCATACCGAGGCTCTTCATCGGGGTGACGCCGGCAAGGATCGCGACCTTTTCGGTCAGGCCCATGTCGTTGGCCATCTTGACCCATTCCCGCATTTTCTTCATGTTGTAGATGCACTGGGTCTGGATAAAATCGGCGCCGGCCGCGATCTTCTTGGCCAGACGGTGCACCCGCCATTCAAACGGTTCGGCAAAGGGATTGGCGGCGGCCCCGATAAAGATCTTGGGGGGGGTATCGATTTTGGCGCCGCTCAGGAATTTGGATTCATCGCGCATTTTCTTGATGGTTGAAATCAACTGGGTCGAATCGATGTCAAAAACCCCTTTGGCGTTGGGATGGTCTCCGAACTGCTGGTGGTCACCCGAAAGGCAGAGCAGGTTGCGGATGCCCAACGCAGAGGCGCCCAGAATATCCGCCTGCATGGCCAGTCGGTTCCGGTCGCGGCAGACCATCTGGTAATTGGGTTCGAGGCCTTCTTCGAGGGCGATCAGCGACGCCGCCCAGCTCGACATCCGGACCATGGCCGTCTGGTTGTCCGTGATGTTGACGGAATCGACCAGTCCCTTCAACGATCTGGCTTTTTCTCTGACCGCTTCAACGTTGGCGCCGCGCGGGGGTCCGAGTTCACCGGTAAAAGCGAAGTGTCCGGCTTTCAGTACCTTCTCCAAATTACTTCCTGATTTCATATGCAATACCCTCTCGTTTATTTGTTGTGGGTCACGGTTCTCCGTCTCGACCGATAACCCGGCTTTATCAGTGTTCAGGTGACCGTCCGTATCCGGCGCCTCCGGAGCAATCCCTTTCAGGTGCGCTGCAATTGCGGCGTCAGCGGATTTTAAAACCCTACGCCTCAAAGCGTATTTATTAATCCTATTTAAATATATCTGTCAATAAAAAGCTCTCTCCCTTTTGGCGGAAACACGGCAGGATAAACTGGGTGCCGAAGACCGGCGGCAAAACGGGCAATCGGAAGGAAATCGTGCGCCGTGTACGGCGGGATGACGGTTTCGGTACGGCGGAGTGTTTGACGAAAGCGGGAATTTAAGATAGAGGTTTCAATCGATCGGGATATTGCAAGGTTGATCGGTGTTAGCCCCGATAAATCCGTTAAAGCGGAATTCTTTCTGATGACCGGGCATGTTGCAACTATACGGGATATCATCTGTCGGATCACGAGATCCTGCCGCCGCCGGTGTTTTCGGCAAGCCCCTGCCGGAAGGATCATCGTGCTGACGGCCGGACTTGCCGCCTGTGCCCTTTTGTCGATCGCCGTGGCCGCCGACATCACCGCGGAGCGTGCCCCCGTCTTGAACGGCGTGAACGCCTTCGGTCCGGGCGAACGGCTGACCTATGTCCTGAAGTGGGAGTTCATTCACGCGGGCACGGCGACGCTTGCGGTGCTGCCCGATGAAATTGCCGGCGGCCGGCCGGTCCGCCATTTTAGGTTGACCGCCGAAACCAACCGCGTTCTCGATAAAATATACAAGGTGCGCGATCGCATCGATGCCTACACGGATCTCGCTTTGAACCATTCGGTTCTGTACCGCAAAATTCAGCGGGAGGGGAGGCACGAACGGGATGTCGTCGTTCGTTTCGACTGGGAAAACCAGACGGCGGTATATACCAATTTCGGCAATCCCAGAGATCCCGTTTCCCTGATGCCGGGCGCCTTCGATCCGCTCTCCGCCTTCTATTTTGTCCGTGCCGCCGATCTGAATATCAATCAGGTCATCGAGCGGCCGGTGACCGACGGCAAGACATGCGTCAAGGGCAGGGTTGCGGTTCTTGCAAGAGAGGTGATCCGGGTGAACGGCAAGGATTATGACACCTATCGCATCTCGCCCGACATCAAGCACGTGGGCGGGGTGTTCGAGAAGAGCAAAAACGCAAGGATCGAACTCTGGATCTCCGCCGACCACCGGCATATTCCCGTCAGGATCAAAAGCAGGGTCGCCGTCGGCAGCTTTGTGGGAGAGCTCGTCTCCGATGCCGGGGATGCCCGTGTTGATCCGCCTCGGGAATGAATTCGGGAGTCAATATGGCTCTGAAGGGAAGAACATGAAACAGGAACGGGTCCAGGTGTTGTGGAACACCATCGAGTGTTCGGGTTATTATCGGATGGGGCTCGACTGCAATCCCGAATATGCGCGGGCAAAACCCGGCCAGTTCGTCATGGTCCGGGTCACGGACCGGCTCAACCCGCTGCTCCGGCGGCCGTTTTCCATTCATCGTCTGATTCGAACGGACGCGGGGGCGGTGGCGGGAATAGAAATCCTGTACAAGGTTGTCGGGACGGGAACGGAGCGGCTTTCCACGTGCAGGAAGGGCGACGGTCTGAGCCTTCTGGGACCTCTGGGCCGGTCGTTCGTTCTGCCGGAGCGGCCGGGAAATGTCTTTATCGTCGCCGGCGGCATCGGCGTGGCCCCCATGTTTTTTCTGACCGAGACGCTGCGGCGGCAAGGATTTGACATCTCCGCCTGTATCGTGTTCATCGGGGGACGCTCCAAGGATGACCTCTTGTGCACGAATGATTTTTTCGCAATGGGAGTAAAAACGCTCACCGTGACGACCGACGACGGCTCGGCCGGTGAAAAGGATCTGGTGACGGGGCCGCTGGAGCGTGCCGTCCAGGCCCGGCGACCGGACATGATCTACGCCTGCGGGCCGCTGCCCATGCTGCGGGCGACCAGCCGTCTGGCACGGCAGTATGGTGTGCCTTGCCAGATTTCCATTGAAACCATGATGGGCTGCGGCATGGGCGCGTGCCTGGGATGTGCGGTCGTACCTGCGGATAACAAGGAGAAATACCTGCATGCCTGTGTTGACGGGCCGGTCTTCAACGCCGCGGATATCGAGATCTGAGATCATGTTGTCCGAGATGATGCCGCAAGACGGAGATGCGCGGAAGTCACAGGCGTGAAGGTCCGCCTGCCAAGCATCGGCAGGCGGGGACGCCTTCGGATATCTTTGTCGCGAAGTCGAAGCGGGGGTTGAATTTTCGTTGACTTGGAAGTCGAGCTATGTTAAACGACAAACCTTAAAATAACGGCGGGTTTTTCCCATAAATGGCCAAGAAGAATTTACGTTACATCAGAGAACTCGCGTATTACAGCAGCATCGGCCTATCGATTGCCCTGTCCATCTTCATCGGGCTCGGCATCGGCGTTTATCTCGACAACCGCTTCGATACCCATCCATGGCTGACGCTGATCTGCCTGGGGCTGGGCATCGCCGCAGGATTTCGAAACATCGGGCTGGCAATTAAAAAAAGCCGTAAATTATAATTCGAACATGTCAAACGGAGAGCGTACCCGGTTTTGAAGATCCAAGAGCGTCTATTAAAATTCGTTACCTGTACGAACTGGATTCTTTTGATCCTGGGAAGCATATCCGGGCTTCTCTGGGGTACGCCGGCATTTGCGGGCGGCATTATCTGCGGCGGCCTGATCGTCACCATCAATTTCCACCTGCTTTACCGAACGCTGAAAAAAGCTTTCGTTCCCACCACCCTAACCTCTCACAATGTGATTTTAGCCAAATATTATGTCCGCTTCATGATCAGCGGGCTGATTATTTTTGTGCTCATTTTCAAGCACATGGTGAATCCCATCGGCCTTTTTATCGGGCTGTCGGTCGTCGTTGTCAGTATCACGCTGGCAACCTTGGTAGAATTCGGAAATCTTTTCTTAAAGGAGGCTGTGTAAGGTGGAACATCCCTATCTATTTTTCGTCAAGCTGTTCGAGTTCGTCGGTCTGGGCCATTTTGCCCATGCCTATCCTCATGTCATCTATTCCTGGGTGGTGATGCTTCTGCTGGTCGTCCTGGGGTTTCTGGGCGCCAAGGGCATTTCAATGGTGCCAAACAAACTGCAGAATTTTTTCGAGATCATCGTTTCAGGCATCGAGGATTTTATGGTCGAGATCACCGGGGAGGAGGGCCGCTGGCTTTTTCCGCTCGTCGCAACCATCTTCATCTATATCTTCATCGGCAACCTGATCGGTCTCGTGCCCGGATTCTTTCCGCCGACGGCGAGCCTCAACACCACCCTCTCCTGCGCCCTGGTCGTCGTGATCTTCACCCACGTCATCGGCGTCAAATATCACGGCGTCGGATATATCAAGCATTTTCTCGGGCCCGTATGGTGGATGATCCCCATCATTCTCCCTATCGAGCTCATTGGTCACCTCGCCAGAATTCTCTCCCTCTCCTTCCGTCTCTTCGGCAACATGATGGGACACGAACTGGTGTTGGGAATTCTGTTCGCCCTGGCGGGTGCCTTCTTCGCGCCGCTGCCGATCATGGCTTTAGGCATCTTTGTCGCGCTGGTTCAGGCCTTCGTTTTCTTTCTCCTGTCGATCATGTACTTTACCGGTTCAATGGAGCACGCGCATTGATCGTTACGCACTTGCATCATCGCACGTCAATCATACGGATTCAACTTCGCTATTAATGGGATAGTGGAAGAAGCTCAATACTCATCAAATCTACTTAAGGTGAAGGAGGTACGTTAATGGAAGCTCAGGCATTACAATTTTTTATCGCATGCGTGACTGCGGCGGGTTTTGGGATCGCGGTAGCGGCTTTTGGCTGCGGCATCGGGCAGGGTATGGGTCTGAAGGCCGCCGTCGAAGGTATCGCAAGAAATCCCGAATCTTCCGGTAAGGTTACCGTTACCATGCTGATCGGTCTTGCCATGATCGAGTCTCTTTGTATTTATGCCTTGGTTATCGCGCTGATTCTGATTTACGCGCATCCGCAGGCTGCAGCGATTGCAGGATTGTTTGCCAAATAAGTAACATCACTGATCGTTATTGGTTGAAGATGGGGCCGCCCTTTTCTCAGGGTCGGCCCTGTTTATTTGAAGCTGCCCCGGCTGTTGCAGCAAGGGCGTTGACTGCCGCCTTGGAGATTATTGCTTGTCGGGAAACACCGCTTTGGGTTTTTCGGTGCTGCCCGTCGCTCCCGGATAATCCGTGGCTTTATAGGCTTTCTGGTTGGTGTCGATCAGGTGCCGGGATTCTTCCATGAAATTGTTGTACCGCTTCTTGCACTCGTAGAATCCGTGCCACCACGCATAATCCGGCGCCATCATGGCCGTCCCCATCCGGGCCCGCCGTCCTTCATGATGCCAGAGCTCGTAATATTCGACCTCGAGCCGCTCATCGAAAAATCGCGATTTGTCGAGCAGCGTCTTTTCATACAGGCTGTCGAGCATCGCCTTGGCCGGCTTGAAATAGACATCGTTATATTCCTGGACCACCTGATCGAGCTTGAGAAAATGATCGTCCACCCATGTTTTTCCATGGCACTGGGTGCAGATCTCTGCCATCTTGCCGCGTTCGGTCTGCCAGTTCGTCTTTGCCGGAAACGGCGCGAAATCGGAGGGGTGGATGGTCAGCGGCGCCTGCAGCTCCCATGCGAGGCGTTCGGTGACGTCGTGGCTGGTCAGCACCGTTCCGGCGCCGGACATGTGGCAGGACGCACAGGTCGGACCTCTGAAATCGACGCCGGGCGTCCAGGTGCCGGGCGCGGCGGTCCAGTTGTAGCCGTCGTAACGATTCACACCCCCCAAGCAAAA
>AMWB02143975.1_pt2 | contig 32351 bp, 26 predicted proteins | sample 200311 | NCBI WGS metagenome assembly AMWB02 (sample SAMN02737377, study PRJNA173069) | bioreactor metagenome | biome: anode biofilm in microbial fuel cells | place: USA: California | collected 2010-12-16
TGCCCTTTGCACGGGTGTTCCACAGCCTGGATGGCTGCGGTCAAGCCCCCATGGATGGGTTTACGGCGTCCCGTGAAAAGGGCACTTCATATCCCCAGATAGCTGAACTTTAGTGGTAATCACAAAAGAAATTGAAAAGGTTACTGTGTAAAAGATAAAATAGGTACCGAAAATAACCGTTCCCCAGTGCGTCGCCTTGATCTGGAGAATTTCTCCATAATCGACCTGGCCGCCTTACGAAAGAGGCAAAGAACATGTCTAAAACACAAACCTTCCGAGTGGTCGGTGGACGTATACACTTCAAATGTCATGCATGCCAGGCAAAACGAATGGTGACAATTCCGCCAGGAGTTCGACAAAGGTCCATCCGCTGTCACAAGTGCGGCGAGTCCACCCGGGCAAGTTTCAATCGCCGTTTAGTGCTTAGAGAACAACAGCGAGGCAAGGTCCTGGTTTCGACCACCGACTGCAGCAATATTGAAGTTGATCTCTATGATATATCTCTCAACGGAATCGGTTTTGACGTTTCCCCCCGGGATATCAGGAAAATGACGATCGGAGCACAGGTCCAATTCAGATGCACCTGGAATCCGAGGCTGTTAAGCCAGGGGCGCTATATCATCAGGTCAATCAAAGGTCGACGGATCGGCGTTGAGAGGGGTTACTGAAAAAAGTACCCGTCAAGCGAGTATTGAAAAAAAATCCCGCAACGCTTTTGGGCGGGATTAGTGAAGCAGATCAATAAGGAACGTATATTCTTTGTATCAAAAAGAAACTGAGAAAAATTCTTTTTTCAGTGGGGCGAGAAAAACACCCCAAAAAGAGCCATTAAGCCTTAGGGCAATTAGAACAGCGCTCCCCTTTCTTCTTCTTGAATTTTTCACAGCATTTCTTTTTCTTCTTTTTTTCTTTTTTTTCTTTTTTCTTGGCCATAACAAATCCCCTGTATCGTGCCGAAAGAAAAAACTTTCGTTGTCACTTTGTCTGTATTTTTTTTTCTATCTCATGCCAAATATCCTGGTACGCCTTTGCGGCGAAATCTTTGCCGGCATAGGTTAACACCGGAGCCCTGTGCACACCCATTTTCTCAATTTCGGTTGAGAAAGGAACATAATTCTTCAATAAGCTCTTATATTTTTTACGCAAGGCAACCATGGTGTCTTTGTGCAGTGTTTTACTCTTTTGCACCATAGAAAAAAACGGCAGGAGTTTTTTGCGTTGATATTCGTTCTCTTTGAAAAAACCATTCAGCTGTTCGAATGTACGGACGGACAGGGTGGTAGGAATGACCGGGACAACAATTTTATCGGCAGTTTTGAAGACATTTTCGGAAAGAAGTGAAATGTTCGGCGGACAATCCAGAATGACCACGTCGTAGTCACTGTCTACCTCCCGCAGCGCCTTTTTCAACCGCGAGCGGCTGTTGTTCATCCGCGACAGAAAAATATCGAAATCACGATAGGTGAGATTTGCCGGCAACAGGTCGAGATTATCAAAATCACTCGCCCGGATGGCGTTCAAAAAACCTTTCACATCCTTGAAAAAAGCTTTATTCTGCAGTTTTTTCGATGGTTTTACCCGAAAATAAAAACCTGATGCGCCTTGAGGATCGAGGTCGCATAACAGCGTTCTTCGACCTTCCAAAGCACTGGCATAAGCAAGATTTACGGAGGTTGCGGTTTTACCGACGCCCCCCTTGTTACTGTAACAGGCTATTATTTTCATCGACACCTTCCTCGATCTGGGGGGTATGAAACAGTTTGGTAAATGCGGCACGGGTTTCCGGGCTGTCAAAGCGGGCAAAATTTTTCACCACCTGACGCCGTTCCTTCTTTTGCAGCCGATGAAGAATGGCAGTGAGTGCTCCCACACTCTCTGCAACCTTTAATTTTGCACTGCCGAAATCAGCCATTTTTTCCTGCAAGATATGTCTGAGAAATGTTTGCTGAACCGAATAATCATTAAAATTGCCGAGATTATCCTGAAGAATCTTGAGAGCCTTGATAAGGCTCACAATCTCATCTTCCGGGAAAAGTGGCGAAAAAAACTCCATCAGATAGCGCAGCTTTTTACAATTAATTCTCAATTGATGGATGGTTTCATCCTCAGTTTGTGCATCAATATCCCGGGCGATTTTGCATACCTTGTCATAACGTTTGCAAATCAATCTGCAGGCAAATGCCATGCTATGTTCTTCTCCCTTTGGACCTGTCGCAAGATTTGACCCGTTGGTAAACATTTTTTCGAGCCTGCCTATCTCTTTGCGATAGTTTTTACTGCGCATGACCTTGATGACGTCTGAATGTTCCTTTTTTCGCTGTTCAGAAAGATAATCAAACAGTATCGCCAAACCTTCGTGGGTGCCAGCCGGAACGAGACTGAAATAATGCAATTTATTGAGCAGATAAACATCCAGATCACGCAAGGCGTTGGTGTTCTGCATCAGAGAGGAAAAATCTTTTTTGAGCTGTGCTGTCTCTTCCGGGCTATACACTCCGGTAAAAAGACTCAGCAGTGACCTGACTTTACGCAGACTGACCCGATAGTCATGGAGAAATTCCGTGTCGTAATCGCCAATCAGGCCTTTCTCGTTGGCACGTGCGGTCTGCAGGAAAACTGAGATTATGGTTCGCGCAGTATCCTTGACAGGAGCTTCCCGGTGGAGCTCAATCACTGGCTTTGCGTTGTATTTCCCCTGTTTAATACCTAAAACCCGGTACACCTGGCCTACACTTTGACAGGAAATTGCGCCAATTCTTTCCAGGCAGTGGCGAAGGTCGTCATGGGCCTTACGGTAACCGCGCAAATACTCGGTGATACCGATTCCCACCGATTTTCTACCGTGACTGATAGTCAGGTGATGCAGTCGGGCACGGGTTTTGCCTTCGTCGTCAAGAAGAAGACCATGCAAACGGCTGAGACCGACACTGGCTATCGGCAGAAATGCGCGAAGTTTCGACAGTTGCTGCAGAAAAGCCGTTACCGGTCCCACCGGCAGATCGCCGGCAAAGGACCACGTCGCCGGTGCGGCCTGCTGCAGCAACCGACCGGTCTGCAGATCGATAAGCAGCAACATATTCCCATGCTGAAAGAGTATTTTTGCCGATTGAAACACCTCGGCATCAAAGGTATCGAGAAGAACCCCCTCCTGCTGCTCGTCCTGCCCATAAGAAATCTTATATGGCGGTGTTTCGGGTAAAGTTTTTTGTAGTTTTTTCTGATTCAGCGTTGATGGGAGGAGATAGATAAAAGGGTCCATAGCCACTCAACTTTTTACTTTATATTGTTGTATATACTCGATTACCAATGACTCGATAATGGCCTGAATACTGGTATCCTGCTCTATCGCAAGCAGCTTGAGTTCTTTCAAGACCTTTGGATCAAGGCGCAGGGAAGTGCTTTTTTTCTTCTCTTTGGTCATTATAGATCATCCCTCGATACGAATTTTGGTATCATGACGTCATCACATCATAACAGACTCCTTATCCCACCGCAATCACCCTCTTCCTGCTGGAAACGAAAAAGCAACGCTCCTGTATCTTGCTGCAACGAACAATTTCAGCACATCCATCGTGTCATGGCGACACCGACTCCTGTTTCTTTTATCTTGAAGATCTGCTACCATACGATATGCAGAACAAAGAGCTCAAACAACTCATGTGTTTTATTGACAACTCTACAAAAACCACCAGATGACTATGGCTCAGCAAACTCCAGTAGACAAAAAGACAACGGACAAGATCCCCGACGACCGGAAAATTCCTAACATAATCGACCTGCAAGCCTCGGAATGGTATCTCAACAGGGAATTGACCTGGCTTGAATTCAACAAAAGAGTTCTGCACGAAGGCCAGGATCCGCGTAACCCTCTGCTGGAAAGGGTGTTTTTCCTGGCAGTGGTTGGATCGAACCTGGACGAATTCTTTATGAAGAGAATCGGTGGACTGAAACAGATGGTGGGAGCCAGTGTCAAAAGTCTGTCCCTTGATGGCCGTCTGCCTCAGGAACAGATCGATCTCTGCCATGCTGTCGTCAGGGATATTCTTGATCAGCAGCTCACCCTGGAAAACGACCTCCAGCGACTGCTGTCTCGAAAAAACATAAAAATCAAAAAATACAAAGATCTCTCGAAGGAAGATAAGGAAAATATCGACCAGTATTTTCGAAATGAAATTTACCCCTTGCTGACACCTCAAGGGATGGATCCTGCCCACCCCTTCCCTTTCATCTCCAATTTATCCGTCAATCTGCTGGTCAGCGTGCGCTATCCGGAAAGCGATCACAGCTATCTCAACCGCATCAAAATCCCTACCAGCTCGGACCTGCCGCGATTCATCCAGATAGGCAAGGAACATGTCTATATTCTTTTGGAAGACCTGGTCGCCAACAACCTTGAACTCCTGCTCCCCGGTATGGAGGTCGAGACCTGTGAGACCTTCCGGGTAACCCGGAACGCCATCACCGAAAGACACGAGGAACAGGCGAATGATCTGCTGGTGGTGATTGAATCGGCCCTGCGGGACAGAAAATTTGCCGAAATCGTCCGGTTGGAAATAGGCAGCGGCATGCTCGAGCAACATAAAGGCAAACTGGCGGCAGAGCTGCGCGTTGACGAGACGAAAGATGTCTATGAAGTGGACGGTATCCTGGGCCTGCGCGACCTGATGCAGATTGCCGCCATCGACCGCTCCGATCTGCACTTTGCCCAACATCACCCGGTGGATAACCCTGAGCTTTTGGGCGACGATCCAAACATCTTTCACACCATCAGAGAGCACGGCGATATCCTCCTGCAGCATCCCTATGAATCTTTTGATACCTCCGTCGAACGTTTTCTGCGGGAAGCGAGTACGGACCCGAAGGTCATGGCCATCAAGATGACCCTCTACCGAACGGCCAAGGATTCGAAAATTATCCAGTACCTGATCGATGCGGCCCAGAACGGCAAGCAAGTCGCGGTGGTGGTCGAACTGATGGCCCGATTTGACGAATCGGCCAATATCCGATGGGCCGGTTTTCTTGAAGAAGCGGGCATTCACGTCACCTATGGCGTCATTGGCCTGAAGACCCACTCCAAGCTCATCTTTGTCATCCGCAAAGACTATAACGGGCTGCGGCGATACGCCCATATCGGTACCGGCAACTACCATGCCGGTACCGCCAGAGGCTATTGCGACCTGGGGCTTATCACCTGCGATCCGGAGATAGGCGCCGATTTGACCGAACTGTTTAATTATCTCACCAGCGGCTATACTCCTATGCGCCGTTATACCAAACTGCTGCCTTCACCAAAGATACTGAAAAAGGCTTTGCTCAACAAGATAGCACGGGAGATAGAACATCAGAAAAAAGGTAAGAACGGCCTTATCCAGTTCAAAACCAATGCCCTGGTCGACAGAGATATCGTCGAGGCATTGTATCGTGCCTCCCAGGCCGGGGTCCATGCCGATCTGATTGTTCGTGATTCCTGCCGGTTACGCCCGGGTATTAAAGGGTTGTCGGAGAATCTCCGAGTTATTTCGCTGGTCGGTCGATTTCTCGAACATAGTCGTATTTTTTATTTTTACAATAACGGCGACGAAGAATATTATATCGGATCCGCCGATCTGATGATGCGCAACCTGGAAAGCCGGGTGGAGGTATGCGCTCCCATTACTTCCCCGCAACACAAGGCGCTGCTTCGGGAGTTGCTTGACCTGCAGCTGACCAACACCAGAAATGTCTGGGAAATACAGAGTGACGGTTCCTCGGTCCAGCTCAAGTCAGAGAGTGAAAAAGGTGCTATCTGTATACACCAGCACCTCATCGCGAGAGCCGAAAAAAGAGCCGCTGCCGGTCGGCTGGCCCTGGCCAAAAAAAGAAGCAAAAAGAAATTGCCCAATCGGTATAATCCAGAGATGATGAATAAATAGACAGGGGTTTCCAACTCCACCTGTATTCCAGTTTGCTGGAGTACAAAACACTCTGTGTCTGAACGAGCGCATCTCTTCAAGGCTTTTCGAGCAGTAGTCCGAACACTCCTGTTCGGCCGAGGAACTCTCCCCCTGGCACAGCAGGCATGGCGCACTCGAACGGCTTTTGCCGCCCGGCTCAAGCCGCCAAAAAATGTTCCTCTGTGCCTCGGCCATCGGCTACTACGGCAATGGCGGGGACCGGATAGTTGATGAAATAGCATCCCCGGTAAACGGTTTTATCTCGGAAGTCCGCAGGCTTTGGGAAAAGGTACTTTTACCCTGTTCTTCCGATACAACTACTGACACCACAGTTCGACAGTCCTGCGATTTTTAATTATCTGGCTATCTGAGCGATCGATCGGGGGTAATGTTTTCATGGGAAAGCAGGCCTTTGAGGTCGATCCCGAAGAAATTCGTTCTCAGCTGACAGTGAAAACTGCACATTCCTATCACACTTATTGATCTTTATATTCACCTGACAATATTTTCCGGCTATGGTTACCTTATTGTAACCAAAAATTATTCACCAACATTTATCTAACGTTATCAATATTTTATCTAGAACAATCCGGTTTAATCAGTCAAGCAGACAACTCTTGACTGATCTTCTGATGATGGTTAACATGCACTTAGGAATCGATTCTTAACAAGCAGGTGATCATGACAATAAAGAAGAAGGAAATTGAAAAGCGAATGCAACTCTTCGAAACGGTTTGCCGCGACGAAGGAATCAAGTTGACCCACCAACGCATAGAAATTTTCCGTGAAGTTGCGCAAACCGAGGATCATCCAAATGCGGAGCAGGTTTTCCAGCGTATCAGGGACCGGATTCCGACAGTCTCGATAGATACCGTCTACCGGACTCTCTGGCTGCTGAAAGATCTTGGGCTGATAGTAACGCTTGGTTCGAGCCGTGAACGTACACGGTTTGATGCAAACCTGAATAACCACCATCATTATGTTTGCGACCACTGTGGATACACTCGTGACTTCGTCAGCGATGATCTTGACAATATCACACTACCTGATGTAGTGGGCTCTTTTGGTGAGATTGATGCAACGCACGTTGAGGTGCGAGGCCTCTGCCGACAATGTGCTGCAAAAGGCAGGTAAAAAATTCTGATCGCTGGTTCGCGAAAAGTATGTCTGTCGGGGTTGGATTTGCCTTATCGATACAGGGGCTCACTCTCCTGGTGGCCGATGGATATCGCGTTGCGGGTAATGTCTCCTGTTGATTGGTTGCGGTTCTGAGACGGCATAGGGAAAAAGATCGTAGAATTCGCACCACCCGCTTCGCTTACAAACAAAACGAAACGAATCACCAAGGTGTAAATTACCAACACATTGCAGGCACCACTGCACTGTACTCCCAGCAGTACAGTGAATACGTTCATTCATATAAATATGGAGGTGACTTTATGAGTGATGAAAGCAAATGCCCGGTAACCGGAAGAAAAAACAAACATGTAGTCGGCGGCAGGTCGAATCTCGAATGGTGGCCGAATAGGTTGAATCTGGATGTTCTGCGTCAACACTGCCCTAAATCCAATCCGATGGGCGAGGATTTCAACTACGCTGAAGAGTTCAAGAGCCTGGACCTCGCCGCGGTGAAAAAGGATCTGCATAAACTGATGACCGATTCACAGGACTGGTGGCCGGCGGATTACGGGCACTACGGACCTTTTTTCATTCGCATGGCATGGCACAGCGCAGGGACCTACAGAACCGGTGACGGCCGCGGCGGTGCGGGGACCGGCAACCAGCGCTTTGCCCCCGTCAACAGTTGGCCCGATAACGTCAACCTCGACAAGGCACGAAGACTGCTGTGGCCGATCAAACAGAAGTATGGCCGGAAGATATCCTGGGCTGACCTGATGATTCTGACCGGCAATGTCGCGATGGAATCGATGGGTTTCAAAACCTTCGGTTTCGCCGGCGGACGCGAGGATATATGGGAGCCGGAGAAAGACATCTACTGGGGCGCCGAAGAAGAGTGGCTGGCGACAAGCGACAAACCCAAAAGCCGTTACTCCGGTGAGCGCGATCTCGAAGACCCCCTGGCGGCCGTGCAGATGGGCCTGATCTACGTAAACCCGGAAGGCCCGGACGGCAACCCGGATCCGATCTTATCTGGCCGTGACGTTCGCGAGACGTTTGCCCGCATGGCAATGAACGATGAAGAGACCGTCGCGCTGACCGCCGGTGGACACACCTTTGGCAAGTGCCACGGTGCCGGCGATCCAGCACTGGTTGGGCCTGAACCGGAGGCTGCGGGCCTGGAAGAGCAGGGACTGGGCTGGAAATGCAGTCATGGCACCGGCAAGGGTGGCGACCAGATTGGCAGTGGGTTGGAAGGCGCATGGAACCCGACCCCGACCAAGTGGGACATGAACTATTTCAACATGCTTTTTGACAACGAGTGGGTACTGACCAAAAGCCCGGCGGGCGCTCAGCAATGGACACCGAAGGAGGCAACTGACAAAAATATGGCTCCGGCCGCTCACGATATGAAAAAGCGGGTTCCGATCATGATGACCACCGCCGACATGGCAATGAAGATGGACCCTATTTATGAACCGATTGCGCGGCGCTTCCACAAAAATCCGGAGGAGTTCGCCGACGCCTTTGCCCGCGCATGGTTCAAACTGACACACCGGGATATGGGGCCTCGCACGCGTTATCTCGGCCCGGAAGTCCCGCAGGAAGAATTGATCTGGCAGGATCCTATCCCCGCAGTCGATCATGAACTGATAGGTGAGAATGATATAGCCGCCCTGAAAAGCAAGATCCTTGCTTCTGGTTTGTCGATCTCCGAGCTGGTTTCAACTGCCTGGGCATCGGCTTCCACCTTCCGTGGTTCCGACATGCGCGGCGGCGCGAACGGTGCCCGCATTCGTCTGGCACCCCAGAAGAATTGGCAGGTCAACCAGCCGGATCACTTAGCGAAGGTGTTGCATAAACTGGAAGCTATCCAAAGCGAGTTCGGCAAGAAGGTTTCCATGGCTGACCTGATCGTTTTGGCAGGATGTGCTGGTGTTGAGCAAGCGGCAAAGAATGGTGGTCACAACATAACGGTGCCCTTCACGCCGGGCCGCATGGACGCCTCGCAGGAGCAAACCGACGTTGTGTCCTTTTCCGCTATGGAACCGGAAGCAGATGGTTTCCGCAACTACCAGAAGGCCAAATATTCCGTATCGGCTGAAGAAATGCTGATCGATAAAGCACAGCTGCTGATGCTGACCCCGCCTGAATTGACGGTTCTGGTTGGCGGCATGCGGGTTCTCAATGCCAACTTCGAACAATCTCAGCACGGCGTCTTCACCAAGCAGCCCGGGACACTCACCAACGATTTCTTTGTCAATCTGCTCGACATGAACACGACCTGGAAGGCAGTTTCTGAAGACAAAGACCTGTATGAAGGCAGCGATCGCGCAACAGGTGCAGCGAAATGGACCGGCACCCGTGTCGATCTGATCTTCGGTTCCAACTCTGAACTTCGCGCTCTGGCTGAAGTCTACGCCTGCGCAGATGCGAAGGAGAAGTTTGTCCAAGACTTCGTCGCAGCCTGGAACAAGGTAATGAACCTGGACCGCTTCGATCTCGCCTGATCGTGGTGAAAACGGTTGCGAAGATCTGGAAAGCATTTTCTGAACTGCCAAACCGATAGCCGGAAGGAACGATTACCGCCCTGCATTTGGCGGATGCTCCGAACGTTCATTCAACCTTTTGGCAATACTGGCAACACATGAGCGCGGCGTTTCAACTCAAGTTGAGACGCCGCGCTTTTTGTCAGGGTGCTGCAGCTTAATCCAGGCCCGGAGAGTTTTTTCCTCCTGCCCAACACATCGACACAACTTCAGCCAGGATTCAACTCACCGTCGATTGCGTCAATTTTCTGTTGTGCAACCTCCCATTTTTCATACCAGCGCTCCAGACGGCGTTTGCATTCCTCATACTCTTTGCTCGCCTTGGCCCAGCTGTTTTTGTCCGAATAGAGCTCGGGATCGGCCATCAAAGCCTCGAGATCTTCTTTCTGTTGTTCGTAGAATTCCACCTTTTTCTCTGCTTCGCTCAGCTGTTTCAGCCAGGGACCGGCACGTCTGCTCCGCTCCTGACGCAGCTGGGCCTCCAGTCGCTTCTTCTCTTTGCGGCTGTCTTGAGAATCCGCGGATTTTACCGTATTTTCCGCCTCAGCCTGCCGGTCATTGGCCGCCTGCTCTTTTTCCTGCTCCCGGAGCTGTTCCTGCTTTACCAGATAGTCTTCAACACCGCCCTCGTACACGGCAATATGGCCATCTTTAACCTCAAGGACCTTATTGACAAAGCCTTCAAGGAAATAGCGGTTATGCGAGACCACCACAATGGTTCCGTCATATTGGGCCATCGCCTCCTGCAGAACGTCCTGGGAGCTCATATCCAGATGGTTGGTGGGTTCATCAAGCAGCATGCAGTTTGCCGGTTTGGCGATCATTTTGGCCAGGGCCAGCCTGCTTTTTTCACCGCCGGAAAGAACGGAAACCTTTTTATCGACATCCTCACCCCGAAAAAGAAAAGCACCGAGCAGCGAACGGGTCCGGGTGATGGTCATTTCCTCTCCGGACAGCGCCATGGTTTCGAGAAGGTTCAATTGCGGTGAAAGCTCCTGGGCCTGATGCTGGCCAAAATAGGTAACCTTGACATTGGCGCCAAAGCGAATCTCACCGGTATCATGTTCAATCTGTCCCGCCAGAATTTTCAGAAAGGTTGATTTTCCGGCACCATTGACCCCAACCACCGCGACCTTATCGCCACGGCTCAGCAGCAGGTCGACATTGCTGAAAACCTGGCGACCGTCGTAACTCTTGCTGAGGCCCTCAACCGTCAGCACATCTTTGCCCGATGGCGGGGCTGGCGGAAATGTGAATCGAATCTGCCGTTCTTCTTCAGATAATTCAATGCGCTCCAGTTTGTCCAGTTGTTTGACCCTGCTCTGTACCTGTCTGGCCTTGGTCGCCTTGGCCCTGAATTTATTGACAAAGCGCATGGTCTGCTTGATCTTGGCCTGCTGATTATCGTAGGCACCTTTTTCAATGGCCTTTCGCTCGGCTCTTTCTTTCAGAAAAAAACTGTAGTTGCCTTTATAGACATCGATGCGGCCAAAACTCAGCTCCCAGATCCGTTCGGTGACCTTGTCGAGAAAAGTGCGGTCATGGGAAATAATCACCATCGAGCCGTTATAATTTTTCAGGAACTGCTCCACCCAGGTCAGCGAATCCAGATCCAGGTGGTTGGTCGGTTCATCAAGCAGCAGCAGCGAGGGGGCCTCAAGCAGCATCTTGGCGAGTTTTAACCGCATCTGCCAGCCTCCGGAAAAGGCGCTGACCGGTTTCTCCATATCCTCCCGGCAAAAACCAAGGCCGAGCAGTATTTTTTCAATCTTCCCGGCAATGGCATAGATTTCACTGGCATCGAGCTGATGCTGTATCTCGCCCTGCCGCAGCAGAACGGCCTGAAACTGTTCGGAGTGCGGGTCCATCTTGTCCATCTGTTCATGGAGCTGTGCTGCTTCGGCCTGCAGGGCTAAAAGCGGGGCAAAGGCGGTTTCCGCTTCGGCATAGAGGGTACGTTCAGAAGACAACTCCGATGACTCCTGGGGCAGATAACCGATGGTGAAGTGTTTAGACCGGGTGACCACACCATCGTCGGTTGCCGCTATGCCGGCCATAATTTTTAAAAGAGTAGTTTTCCCGGCACCGTTGACCCCGACCAGACCAACACGATTTCCTGGGTGCACCTGAATGGACACATCATTGAACAGATGTTTTTCCCCGTAGCGAATGTCTAAATGATTAACCGACAACATATTCTATACTTCCCCGCACCATTTCTTCGTTCGGCACTATTGTAAAGAGGCCGGAAAAGCCAAGCTCTGCCAACCTTTTGATATTCTGTTTTCTCATTCCTACCACCGCCGACACATCTCTTGGCGAAACATGAATGAACAACTTCTGCGGAGGCTGCACTGTGGCAAGCCTCGCCCGAATCTTTTTCAACCAGAGTCTTGATTGCACCAGCTCGCCAAAGGCGGGATGGTATGGTCCGGCAATGACACTTTCGGCAAGCGAAACGGAAGGCTGCAGTCCCATCCGCACCACCTTGATTCCGGCTCCGGTCAATTTCTGAAAACATCTGGCGGTGAGGGCAACAGCTTGACCTAAGGAGAGCGGTCGATACCTGCGCGCCTGGTACAATCTTTCCAGTCCGGAATCTTTAACCACAATGGTCGGATAGAGTCGAACGAAATCGGGCTTAAGACCGATAACTTCATCAATCCCCCGCAGAAACGAGCGACTGGTCTCGCCGGGCAGGCCGGGCATCAGCTGGAGCCCGACCTGCATCGATGTTTCCTTAAGCAGGGCAAAGGCCTTGCGGACCTGCTCTGCGTTATGCCCGCGAAGAGAGGTTTGCAATACTCTATCATTAAACGACTGCGCACCCAGTTCGACAACCCCGACCTTATATTCGAGCAGCCGTGCGCATACCGCCCTATCAAAGCAGTCCGGCCGGGTCGACAATCGAATGGATTCGACTTTTTTATCCCTGATATAGGGCTGGACCGCCGACAACAAGGCAAGCTGCTCTCCGACCGGCAAACAGGTAAAAGACCCGCCAAAAAATGCCACCTGAACCTGGCGGCGCCACCCTTTTCGCGCGAGCCACTCGTCTATCGTCCCGGCCACCTCCACCTTCGCCGGGTTATTTCTGGCCCGGCCGGAAATTTTCTGCTGATTGCAGAAGAGGCAGTCATGCGGACACCCGCGATGCGGAATAAAGATCGGGATAATCAGCATCGCATCCATTACATATTGTTCTCTGCGAGGCTTGCCAGGGCAACGGCCGCCGCCCGCTGCTCTGCTTCCTTTTTCGATCCAGCCTGCCCCGTCCCAATCACCTGTTCCCGGAAACAGACGGCAATGGTAAACACCTTCTGGTGTGAAGGTCCCTCTTCGGCGTCTACCCGATAGGTCGGCGCCTCATTGTACTTTTCCTGCAGGGCTTCCTGAAGACGGCTCTTGGCATCGGCCAGCAGCAATTCCTCCCTCTTGCCTTCAATTTCCGGCAGAAACAATCGTTCGACGACTTCACTGACGGCCTGGTAGCCGCCATCTTCAAAGACGGCACCGATAACCGCTTCGTAGGCGCAGGAAAGAATCGACGACTTTGAGCGACCATGCGAGGCATCTTCCCCTTTGCCGAGAGCGAGATAATCCCCCAACTCGAGGGATCTGGCCATCTTCGCCAGATACTGTTCATTGACCAGCGACGATCGCAGCCGGGTCAGCTCGCCCTCACGCATCTGCAGGTACCGATGAAAGAGAATATGGCCGATTACCAGATCAAGGACGGCGTCGCCGATAAATTCCAGATTCTCGTTATCTTGTCCTCCCTGCCCCTGTTCAAAGGCGAAAGAAGAGTGGACAAGCGCTTTTTGCAACAGCCGCAGATCGGTGAACCGATAGCCAAGTGCCTTTTCCAGAATACCCAACTGTTCTTTGTTGATTCGCACCAGCGAGTCAATATCCATACCCATTCAATATTTTTCCTTGTTAAAAAATTCTGCTGTGGTATAAAGATGTCCTCTAAACAAAAGGCGGCGTAGCCAAGTGGCCAAGGCAGTGGTCTGCAAAACCATTATTCATCGGTTCGACTCCGATCGCCGCCTCCAGCAAATTCAAAGGGATTACAGAGTTCAATCTGTAATCCCTTTTTCTGTTCCAGTGCCATTTTTTCTGGCCTTTACAACCTCACAGATTACTTTCCTGTTTTTTGCAGGAAAGGAATCTGTGAAGTTCTTATCCCGGCTTATTTCCCGTTTACCGGGGGTAAATACTCGATAATCACCCAGAGGTCAAGCCGGATGGTCACCGGCCAGGTTATACTCTACGGCACATCACACTACTTTTTGAGGGGCACTCTTTTCGACCGGAATAGACCAGATTTCCTCCGAATATTGTTTAATGGTCCGATCTGAGGAGAACTTGCCCATTCTGGCGACGTTGAGAATAGCCATTCGTGCCCAGGCTTCCGCATCGAGAAAGGCGTCGCTTACTTTGTTCTGGCAGGCAATGTAGGCCTCGAAATCGAGAAGCAACAGATACGGATCATGCTTGTCCATCAGGCTGTCGACCAGGGGCTTAAACAGTTCCTTGTCCCCGTTGCTGAACGAGCCGTTCTCGATAGATTCGATAACATTTTTAATACTTTCGTTGCGTTGACAGACCTGCCAGGGCGTGCAGCTGACATTTTTCCTCTCAAACTCCGCCTCCTCGGCAGTCATGCCGAAGATGAAAATATTTTCTTCGCCCACCTCTTCGCGAATCTCAATATTGGCGCCGTCCAAGGTACCGATGGTCAGTGCGCCGTTCAATGAAAACTTCATATTACCGGTACCCGAGGCTTCCGTTCCGGCAGTGGATATCTGCTCGGAAAGGTCGGCCGCCGGCATGATGATTTCCGCCTGAGAGACATTGTAGTTGGGCAGGAAGACGACTTTCAGTCTGTCTTTCACCCGGGGATCCTTATTGACCACATCGCCGATGGAGGTAATCAGCTTGATAATAAGCTTGGCCCGCCAATACGAGGGCGCCGCCTTACCGGCAAATACGGCAGTCCGGGGGGCACAACCTTCGGCTTCGCCGTGAATTATCCGGTGATAAAGATGGATGAGATGCAGGGCATTAAGCAGCTGCCGCTTATACTCATGAATTCTTTTTACCTGGATATCAAACATGGTGGCGGGATCAACCACTATTTTGCATTTCTTTTTAATATAATCGGCCAGGTTCTTTTTGTTATTCAACTTGATCCGGCGCCAGTCGCTGAGAAACTCAGGATCATCGACATACGGCTCCAGACCACGCAATTGATCAAGATCGGTGATCCATCCAGCGCCGATCTTCGACGAAATCAGCAGGGCCAGCTCCGGGTTGATATCAAGCAGCCACCGACGCGGGGTAATCCCGTTGGTTTTCGAGTTGAATCTGCCGGGAAAGAATTCATTAAACCCGGGAAAGATTCGTTCTTTGAGCAACTGGGAATGCAGTTCCGCCACCCCATTGACGCTATGACTGCCGATTATTGCCAGATAGGCCATCCGGACCATTTTCACCGGACCTTCCTCAATAATGGAAAATTCCTGCAGCTTTCTCTCGTTGCCCGGATATTTCTGGGCGACTTCGTCGAGGAAACGACGGTTGATTTCATAGATAATCTGCATGTGACGCGGCAGCACCCGTTCCATCATTTCAACAGTCCAACGCTCCAGAGCCTCCGGCATCAGGGTATGGTTGGTATAGGCAAAGGTATTGACGGTGATTTCCCAGGATTCCTCCCAGCCCAGTCCTTCGATATCAAGAAGCAGACGCATCAACTCGGGGATGGCAATGGACGGATGGGTGTCGTTCAGCTGTACGGCAACCATTGAGGTGAATCGATCGAAACCGACATGTTTATTCTTAAACCGCCGCATGATGTCGCCGAAGGTCGCCGCAACAAAGAAGTACTGCTGCTTCAGGCGCAGCTCCTGACCGGCATAATTGTGATCGGGGGGATACAGTACCTTGGAGATCGTCTCGGAGCTGACCTTCGATTCAACTGCACCGATGTAATCACCTTTACTGAAATCGGTGAGATCCAGTTCCCGTGAGGCAAAGGCCGACCAGAGCCGCATATTGATGACATGGTCGTTTTTATATCCGGGGATCATAATATCACTGGCCTTGGCCATGACATCTTTGGTGTTGACCCATTTACACCGGAATCTGCCGTTCTTGTCCTGATAGCTGGCAACATTGCCGAAAAATTGAATCTGAAAAACCGGCATCTGCCGTTCAAATTCCCAGGGCGTGCCGTTCAACAACCAGTTATCCGGACCTTCAACCTGATAGCCATCGACCAGCTTTTGAAAAAAGAGACCGTATTCATATCGGATACCGTAACCGTAAGCCGGAATTTTCAAAGTCGCGATGGAATCGAGGAAACAAGCGGCCAGGCGCCCCAGGCCACCGTTGCCCAACGCGGCGTCCTCTTCCTGATTCCTGATTTCCGTCATATCGAAACCCAGTTCTTCGACTGCCTGCTTGGCATCTGCCAGAATGCCCAGATTGGTCATACTGTTACAGAGCGATCTGCCAATAAGAAACTCCAGGGAGAGATAATAGACCCGCTTTTTTTCTTTGGCATAGATCGATTTTTGGGTGGAAATCCATTTCTGCACCATCAGATCCCGCATAGTATAAGCAAGAGCGCGGTAAACATCCTGGGCCCCGGAACGCTCTGGATCCCGGCCCTGGAAACTCATCAGATGGTGAATTATGTTTTCTTTAATGGCGTTCACGGTCGAAGGAAACGCGACGGTTGGCCAGGTGGCCCCGTCCTGATCTGTCTGACTCTCAACTCTATCCATTACCTTCATGTTTAATCCTCCGACGGATATATATTGTACTTTCAGCAATTAACTGAATAAAAGAGACGTGCTCATCAAAAGAAAGACTCCCGTCGCGACTATCTATCTTGCCCACTGGACAAACTCCCGAAACGGATATACCTATTTTTGACTACGGTTTAGTAGATGACATGATGACTATGATAAGGTTCATGCGGAAATTGGCTACATCTTCCGCGTATTTTGACACCTTTCTGGTGATAATGTCCAGTTTTTACCATCGTTCGTGGCTACATATTGAATCAAATACTACCGTGTGGTATACAACAGGCATATTACCAACCGCCTGTCACTCACGGCAAGGAGAAATATCGTTATATTTCTGTTTATTACCAACCTTTTAAACTAACACCGTCATGACTCAAAATCGAAAAGTCACCGAAGAAGAAAGTTCCCGAAAACAAGGGAGTTCCCCCCAGAAAAGCCACTTGGTCACCTGGTTCATTATTTTTGTCGCGGGCTTTCTCGCCGGAGTGGCGTTTACCGTGTACAAAGGAAAAATCATCGGCCCGGAACAATCGACTCCCGGGGTGGTCCAGCCTCAAGCACAAAGTAATGGCAGCAGTCAGGCAATCAGCGACCTGGAAGCCGAGGTTGCCGCCCATCCCGACAATTTCGAGAACTGGGTTCAACTAGGCCACCTGTATTATGATGCCGATCAACCGAAAAAAGCTATCGCAGCGTACACCAAATCCCTGGAACTGCACGCAGGCGACGCCAATTTACTCACCGACCTCGGCGTCATGTACCGACGAGTGGAACAACCGGAAAAAGCTATTGAACTCTTTGACCAGGCGATAAAGCAGGACCCCAACCATCTGCCTTCCAGATTTAACAAAGGCATAGTGTTGATGTACGACCTCAATGACCCCAATGGCGCCATCGCCGCCTGGGACGACCTTCTAGCCATTAATCCGGAGGCAAAAACTGCGAGTGGGGAGCCCATCCGCGAGTTTGTCGAAAAGATTAAAGCCGGCCTGCCCAAAAACAAATAAGTCTATCATACTGGAAGAGGAAAAGAAAATTATGAAATTTGCAACTCTCGCCCTGCATGCAGGTCAGAAAGTGGACCAGGATACCCTGTCCAGGGCCGTTCCCATTTACCGAACTGCGGCGTATATGTTCAAAAACACCGAGCATGCAGCCAATCTCTTTGCCTTAAAAGAACTGGGAAATATCTATACCCGCATCGGCAACCCGACCCAGGACGTTCTGGAACAGCGCATGGCGCAGCTGGAAGGCGGCGCGGCAGCTCTCGCTCTTGCCTCGGGCACGTCGGCTATTTTTTACACCATAATAAATATCTGCAGCCAGGGCGACGAGGTGGTTGCCGCCAATAATCTGTATGGTGGGACATTTGTTCAATTCAATTCCATCCTGCCGAAACTCGGCATCAAGGTGCGAATGGTCGACCCGACAAACCCGGACAACTTCAAGGCGGCCATCAACGAGCGAACCAGGGCTCTGTACTGTGAAACCCTGGGCAACCCGTCACTGAACATGATCGACCTGGAAGCCCTGGCGGGTATTGCCAGGGAACACAATATCCCGCTGATCGTCGATTCAACCTTTACCCCGCCATGCATGTTGAAACCAATCGATTTTGGTGCCAATATTGTTATCCACTCCCTGACCAAATGGATCGGCGGTCATGGCACCGCCATCGGCGGAATTGTCATCGACGCGGCCAATTTTAACTGGCAGGACCCGAAATTTACCCTCTATAACGAGCCGGACGACTCCTATCACGGCCTGCGCTATGCCCATGATCTGGGCGATCTCAATCCGGTAGCCTTTGCCCTGCGCATGCGGCTCGTACCGCTCAGAAATCTCGGGGCCAGTATCAGCCCGGATAACTGCTGGGCATTTTTACAAGGAATTGAGACACTTAGCCTGAGGATGGAGCGTCACTGTGAAAACGGGGCCAAAATCGCCGATTATTTATGCCGACACAAAGGGGTCGAATGGGTTTATTACCCCGGATTGAGCGACTCTCCAGGCCATGATCTGGCAGTGAAATATTTGCCGAACGGCTTTGGCGGCATGGTTGGTTTCAGCATCAAAGGCGGCATTAAGGCCGGAGCAAAATTCATCGACAGCCTGAAACTTATTTCTCACCTGGCCAATGTCGGAGACGCCAAGTCCCTGGCCATCCATCCGGCATCAACCACCCATTCACAGTTATCTCCAGAGCAGCTTAAAGAGTGCCATATTGGTGAGGGATTGATTCGATTATCCATTGGCATTGAACATATCGATGACATTATAGCGGACCTTAAACAGGCTCTGGCCTGTGCAGCCGCCTAGAGCGTCGGGAACGGAACAAGTACGAGATGAATGACACAGTAACCAGCAGGGACAGTTCCGTCGGGATAGTAGAGAAAAAATACTATTCTTTCGCCGAACCGCCCGATAAGCTCACCCTGGAAAGCGGTGCGCATTTAGGCCCGGTGACCATTGCCTATGAAACCTACGGCACCTTGAACGAGCAAAAGGACAACTGCATCCTGCTCACCCACGCTTTTTCCGGAGACTCCCACGCAGCCGGCTTCTACGCAAGTGACCGGGATGGGGACAAACCGGGCTGGTGGGACTTTCTGGTCGGCCCCGGTAAAGGGATCGATACCGACCGTTATTTTGTCATCTGCCCCAACATCCTGGGCAGCTGTATGGGCTCAACCGGCCCCAGTTCGATTAACCCGGAGACCGGTAAACCTTACGGCCTCGATTTTCCGATGATGACCATCGGCGACATGGTGGTCACCCAGAAGGCCCTGATCGATCACCTCGGCATCACCCGCCTGCTGGCGGTTATCGGTGGATCGGTCGGCGGCATGCAGGTGCTCGAGTGGTGTGTCCGCTTTCCGCAAATGGTCCGGGCTGCCGTACCTATTGCGACCACAATGCGCCATTCTGCCCTGGCTATTGCTTTTAACGAGATTGCCCGGCAGTCGATTATGGCCGACCCAAACTGGGCTCAAGGCAATTATTACGGCGGGCAAAAACCGGATATGGGCCTCTCCGTCGCCCGGATGGTCGGCCACGTAACCTACCTCTCCGATGAGGCACTGCGTCGAAAGTTTGGTCGGAAACTGCAGGACAAGGAACATTTTTCCTTTGGCTTCGGCGGAGATTTTCAGGTGGAAAGCTATCTGCGCCATCAGGGCTCCAAATTCGTCAGCCGCTTTGATGCCAACTCGGTACTATACATCACCAAGGCTGCTGACTATTTTGATGTTGTCGATAAGATGAGTAAACCTGCCCCGATGGCCGGCGCCGAAGAACAGAACAAGATAAAATACCTTGTTGTTTCATACAGCTCCGACTGGCTTTACCCTACGTATCAGGCAAAAGAGCTGGTACAGACCCTGAAGCGCTGCGGGCAGAACGTCAGTTTTTGTGAGATAGAAGCGGATTGCGGCCACGATGCCTTTCTTATTCCGGACCAACGGTTCACCACGCTGATCAGGGGGTTTCTTGATGGTATCTCCTGACCCGGCAGATATTCGTTTTGACCTGCGCATAATCTCTTCGATGATCGATGCAGGGACCCGGGTGCTCGATCTCGGCTGCGGCAACGGCGACCTGCTGGCCTGGCTTGCTGCCGGTAAAAATGTCATCGGCACCGGAATAGAGCAGGACAAGGAAAAGGCGGCACACTGCATCAGCCGTGGGCTCAGTGTCCTGCAGGGAGATCTGAACGAGGAGGTAGAAGACTATCCCGATTGCAGTTTTGATTATGTCATCCTCAGCCAGACCCTGCAGCAGGTGTTTGAACCGGCACGCCTGTTACACTCCCTGGCCAGGATCGGGCGAAAGGTGATCGTCAGTTTCCCAAACTTCAGCCATTATTCCATTCGGCTGCAGCTTTTATGCAAAGGATGCGCCCCAAAAAACGACCAGCTGCCCTATTCCTGGTATGACTCACCGAATATCCGGGTTATCACACTGAAAGATTTCCGCAAATTCTCCCGCGATGTTGGTTATAATATATTAAAAGAAATCACCATAAAAACGGATCCGACCAGCAACGAAGGGTCGATCATCCGTTTTTTCCCCGACATACGATCCACTTACGGCATTTACATAATTGAAAAAATCAGAAAATGATTCTTTCCAGATCGCGTTTAATTCAACAGAAAAAACATTCGTCATGTTAAGAAAAAACGTTTCCGTAATCGATACCACCGCAGTTTCCGCGCTCTGCGACCATATTGAGATAACCAATTGCAGCCTGCACGACAAAGTTCCCAAAGTCGTCACTGAGTTGCTGTCGTCCTGGAGTACCAAAGAATGCTATGACCACATCAGTCCGGTTTCCATTCCCTCCCAGGAAGAAACTATCGGTATTGTCGAACAGGCCAAACGGATTCTCTTCCCCGGATTCTTCTCCCACACCAAACTGCATGCCTCCAACCTTGAGTATTATATCGGCAAGAAAACAACCGACCTCTACGACAAGGTCTCTGAGCAGATTACTATGGCAATCCGCCATGACTGCCGGAGGAATGAACGCCCCTGTACCAATTGCGAGGCATACGGGCATAAAAAAGCCCTGAGCTTTATCCAATCCCTGCCCAAAGTGGCGGCAATGCTGGCCACCGACATCCGGGCCGCGCTACGGGGCGATCCGGCGACCAAAAGTCCTGACGAGGTGATCTTCTGTTATCCCGGACTGTTAACCACCTTTATCTTTCGTCTGGCCCATGAGCTCTACCTGCTCGAGGTACCGATCATTCCCCGGATCATGACCGAATACGCCCATAGTCAGACCGGCATTGACATTCACCCCGGCGCCTCTATCGGTTCGGAATTTTTTATCGATCATGGCACTGGTGTGGTGATAGGTGAAACCACCATAATAGGCAATAATGTACGTCTTTATCAAGGGGTCACTCTTGGGGCCCTGTCTCTTCCCCATAACGCCGGCGAAACAATGCGCAACAAAAAACGTCATCCGACCATAGAAGACAATGTTATCATTTACGCCAACACTACCGTCCTTGGCGGCGACACTGTTATTGGCGAGGGGTCGATTATCGGCGGCAATATCTGGCTTACCGAAAGCGTGCCACCCGGCACCAAGGTGTTGATGAAAAGGCCGGAGCTCATTTATTCGAACTCTCATTAAGGATTTTTTCTTTTCCCCCCTGCATCCCGGAGGTTATACTGATGGCAAAAACTATACTGGAAAGTATCGGCAATACTCCCCTTCTGACCATGGCCAATTTTTCTGCGGGTACCGGAGCTCTGATTCTCGGCAAACAGGAATCTCGTAATCCGATGGGCAGTGTCAAATGCCGTATTGCCGTGGCGATGATCGAGGCGGGACAACGTGACGGCAGTATAAACAGAGACACGACTGTGATTGAGCCCACCAGCGGCAACACCGGTATTGGCCTGGCCTTTGTCTGTGCCCACAAAAATCTCAAACTGATCCTCACCATGCCGGAAAGCATGTCCATTGAACGAAGAAAACTTCTCACTCACCTCGGTGCAAAACTGGTGCTGACCCCTGCCGCAGATGGAATGAAAGGGGCAATAGCCGCGGCCAAACAGCTTGGGGAGGAAACGACTAACAGTTTTATACCGGACCAGTTCAGCAACCCGGCCAACCCCGCCATCCACCGAACCACCACCGCCGAAGAAATCTGGCGGGATACCGAGGGTAAAATCGATATTTTTGTCGCAGGAGTCGGCACAGGTGGTACAATCACCGGAGTCTCGGAAGTGCTTAAAAAGAGAAATCCGGCCATGCAGACTATTGCAGTCGAACCACAGGACAGCCCGGTCCTCTCCGGTGGCAAACCGGGGCCGCATAAAATCCAGGGGATTGGTGCCGGTTTTATCCCCGCCATTTTAAACCGCGACATTATCGACGAGGTAATCACCGTCAGCAACGAAGATGCTTTTGCCGTGGCGAGAAAGCTTGCAACCAGTGAAGGAATACTCTGCGGCATCTCCTGTGGCGCAGCAGCACATGCAGCGTATGTAGTTGCCGCAAGACCTGAAAATAAGGGCAAGGTAATCGTGGTTATTCTCCCCGACACCGGTGAGAGATATTTAAGCACGCCTTTGTTCCAGGAGTAGCATGTGGACGGAATTATAAAAATCAAAGCATTGCAGATATATGAAGGAGCAGGCTATCGAAACTCGACACCTTAAAATATTCGTCACTGTCTATAAGGCCCGAAGCTTCACCAAGGCAGCAGAAAAACTCTTCACCAGCCAGCCGACAGTAAGTGAACATATGCAAAACCTTGAGGCTCGGCTCAACTGCAAGCTCTTTGATCGACTCGGCAGATCGATTCTGCCGACCGCAGAAGCAGAAATCCTCTATCCGCGAGCAATAGCTATCCTGGAGGACCTGCAGAGGCTGGAAGAAGAGATTTCCGCTACCGGGAAAAATGTTGGCGGGGAGTTGATCCTTGGTGCCAGTACCATTCCCGGTGCGTATATCCTGCCGGGAGTGGCGGCTTCTTTTAAACACGAATTCCCGGACATCTCTTTTGAAATACAGATCAACGATTCAGCAAAGATAGTCGAAGCAGTTGCCGGGAATGAATTGCTGCTTGGCGTGGTTGGGGCAAAGATTCCATCGTCTAAGGTCCGTTACCAATCGTTTGCTGAGGACGAATTGATCCTGGCCGCCGCGCAGGACAACCCCGCCCCGGCCGAAATCACTTTACAGGAGCTTTGTCATCTGCCGTTTATTATCCGGGAACGCGGTTCAGGAACCAGAAAAAGCACCGAAGTACTGCTGGCCCGGCAACAGCAAGCCCTGAGCCAGCTGAATATCTGTGCAACGCTCGGGTCGAGTGCGGCGGTCAAAGAAGCAATCAAAGCAAATCTCGGAGTTTCCGTAATCTCCCGGCACGCCATTCAGGACGAGCTGTCAAGCGGTAAAATAAAAGAAATCCATATCCCCGGTCTGACCATGAAAAGAAATTTCTATGTCGTTACCCCGACCAGGAGAACACTGCCCAATCATTACCAGGAACTGCTACGGAGACTGTTAGGCAAATAAGCGCCGGCTACGACTGGCAGACCCGATATACTTCCTCGATAGTCGTCACTCCCTGCAAAACCTTCATAGCGCCGTCTTTCTGAAGGGTGATCATGCCGTTTTTGATCGCCTGCCTTTTGATCTGGTTGGCGTCTGACGTCTGCAGGATCAGGGCCTTCATATCCTGGGTCATGAGGAGCAGCTCAAAAATGCCGCACCGGCCCTTATAGCCGGTATGATAACATTTCGCACAGCCTTTGCCGCGATATGCCTTCCGGCCGAAGCTTTCCTCTTCGGTAAGGCCGATCCGCTGGAACATCTCCGGAGTAGGACTGTATTCTTCTTTGCAATGGGGACAGATAATACGAATCAACCGCTGGGCCAGAATCGCATTGACCGAAGAAGCGATAAGAAACTGTTCGATTCCCATATCCCTGAGTCGGGTAATGGCCCCTGCCGAGTCGTTGGTGTGCAGGGTGGAAAAGACCAGATGCCCGGTCAACGCCGATTGGATGGCAATTTCGGCGGTTTCCGTATCGCGGATCTCGCCAACCAAAATAACATCCGGATCCTGCCGAACGATGGACCGGAGACCGGAGGCAAAGGTCAGATCGATCTTGGGATTGACCTGCACCTGACCGATCCCGCTGATGCGGTATTCGATCGGATCCTCAACCGTGATAATGTTGATATCCGTATTGTTTATCGAGGAAAGTGCCGCATAAAGGGTGGTGGTTTTGCCCGAACCGGTCGGTCCGGTCACCAGAACAATACCGTTTGGCGCTTTAATCTCTTTTTGAAAAGGAATAAACCGATCCTCCGGCATACCAAGATCGGTAAGAGAGATCATCACCGTCGATTTACGCAGCAGGCGCAACACCACCCGCTCACCAAACGCGGTGGGCAGAGTCGAAACACGGACGTCAATCTCCTTGTTGGCAATCTTCAACTCGATCCGGCCATCCTGGGGCAGTCTCTTCTCGGCGATATTGAGCTTGGCCATTATCTTGACCCGCGAGATGAGCGCCGACTGCACATGTTTCGGTGGACTCAGCATGTCATGGAGAATACCGTCCAGCCGCTGCCGGATCTTCAGGCTGTTCTGATAGGGTTCGATATGAATATCCGAGGCATTATCACGTACCGCCTGAGAAAACATCAGATTAACCAGGCGGATCACCGGCGAATCGCTGGTATCGTCAAGCAGATCCCCGATCTCTTCTATCTCTGAAAACAACCGCTCCGGATCTTCTTCATCATCAATATCCTGCATGACCTCATCAGCCGAGGTCTGCTTCATATCATAGGCAAAATTGATCGCATTCAGAATAAGATGGGCCGGTGCCAGCACCGTCTTATAGTTACCGTCAGCCAGAATTCGACGCAGATCGTCTAGTGCCTGAAAAGATGTGGGGTTATTAATGGCGAAAAACGATTCCTGGGCAGTGACGATAGGAACCATTTTATGCTGTTTGAGAAAACTGATGGAAACCTGGTCGGTGAAATCGGTTTTAATATCGGACGGCAGAGATTTGCGCACCTCCATATCAAACATTATGCCTAGCACCTGCAACACCGTCAGTTCGTCAAGTTCACCGTTTTTGACGAGTATCTCCCCGATGAGGTCATCACCCTCTTTTTGAACCTTAAGTGCCTGCTCAAGAGCTGTTGAGGCCAGGCCGAACTCATCAATTAATATCTCACCAAATTTCTTTATGCCCATTGCAACCACAATCCCTTCGCTACTTCGTCCGCAAAATTCTATCTATGTTTTCCTGGGCCAGTGTCTTCAGCGGCACTGGTTTTTTGTCCGGCTCGCTCGAACTGTTCGCAACCGCGTCGGAATTGCCGGAAGCCACTGCCTGATACATCTCTAATGCTTTTTTCGGCTGCCCCTCTTTTTCGTAGACAACACCCATATTCATCAGGGCAAAGGGGTTAGTCGAGTCAATAACCAGGGCTTCAGTAAAAAATTCTTTGGCGGCAACCGTATCCCCACTTCGCAATTTTTCATAACCCATCCGGGTCAGGGACATAGCATGTTCAAGATTTTCCTCTTTATGCAGTTCCTGTTGCACCGCCGGTAACACCTTGCCCATTTCGTCTTCCTTTTTCAGACTAACGGCCGCCATTTCCGCGGGGTTACGAACAATACGCGGGGTGATAAAGATAAACATATTCGTTTTTTTGCTGCTGGTAGTGTGTGTTCTGAAAAGCCAGCCAAGCCCGGGGATATCACCGAGAATCGGTACTTTATAATTACTGTCAGATGCATCATGACCGATTATTCCACCTATCACGATGGTGCTTTTATCGTTTAAAATAACAGTTGTGGTAGCCGTACGTTTAAACGTGGTCGGAGTGGCGGTTGTATCTTTTGCCCGCACCACTTCCGTTTCAATTTCAAGACGTAAGACATTTGACTGATTTATATGGGGAGTGATAGAGAGCTTTGTCGCGACATCCTTATATTCATACTGGGTATAATCCTGCAAACTGGCAGTCGTATTTTGACTGGTAATAAACGGCACGTTCTCCCCGACAGAAATCTCCGCCTTTTTATTGTCCATGGTCAGGATCTGTGGGGTAGAAATAACATTGACATCGGAATCTGACTTATAGGCTTTTATCACCGCACCAAGATTGGCAAAGGTCACATTACCTATCCTCACACCCTGTTTAAGTATCCCCAGAGTTAAGCCTGTTCCAGCAGACAAGGCAGTATTACCATCACTGTCAACAAGATTTGTAAAACCATCGCTCCCACTGAATGCGGACAACAATTGGCCAGTACCACTAGAAAATGTTCCATCAGCTGTCCATTCAACACCGACCTCAAACGATTTATCCGCATCCACTTCCATAATCAGGGCTTCCAGATAGACCATCCTTCTCGGGATATCCAGCTGTTTTATCACATCCTCCAACACTACATATTCGTCTTTAGTCGCTCTGATTATCAGGGAATTCGTTTCCTCATCCGCCATCACCCTGACGTCTTTGGAGATGGCAGCAGCTTTCCCCTGCACCGTCCCCGTTCCACCTTTGGCCATCGTTTCCGGCAGATCATTAAGAACTTTCGCCATATCCACGGCATTCGCATTCTGTAAATAATAGACCCGGATATTGCCTTCGGCTCGCTCCCCTTTTTTATCAAGGGTGGCGATCAGGCTTTTGACCCGGCTCATCTCGCTGCCACTGGCAAGGACAATCAGCGCATTCACCCGTTCATAAGGGACTACTTTTACTGCTTCCCCAAAAAACCGCGCCGCACCACCCTGCTGCGCACCGGAACTTTTCTGATAGACAGTGGTGAGTATCTTGGCAACAGCCTCCGCCGATGAGTTTTCCAGACGAATAAAGGCAACTTCCTCCTCGCGGGATTCGACATCAAGTAGCTTGATAATAGACAGCAATTTTTGAATATTGGACATTGTCTCGGTGATTATCAACATCCCCGACGGGGCATGGGAAATAAGGACCGAGGTCTGCGATACCAGTGGCGCCAGCACCTTTTTCATCTCATCGGGAGAGGCGTACTTCAAGCGAACCAGTTGGGTCACCACCTTATCCTGCGGATTTTTCGATTCTCCGGTATTGAGCATCTCCACATTCTGCGAGCGGGCCCGGGCAGATGGCAGTATTTTTATAACAGAGCCCGACTCGACAGTGGTAAAACCATGCACTTCTAGTACCGATTCGAAGACCTTGTACGCTTCTTCTTCAGAAATTTTGGTGGGAGACAGAATGGTCACATTTCCCTGCACGGCTTTATCGACCACAAAATTTTTGCCGGTCAATTCACTGATGTATTTGATAAACAATTGAATGTCGACATTGTCGAAATCAATGGTTATGAAGCGCTGACCGCTCTGATCGGCCTCAGGGAGCGGCTGCGGCAACTCTTTAGCATAGAGGCTGACGTCCGGTACCAGGCCGAGACAAATAACCGCGCACATCACCGCGCCAATCACCGTGTCAATGAACGAACGTTTAACCATGCTCATGGATAATTCACCTTCATTTTCATAATTGTCATATCGCCGACTCATTGCTTTCTGATTATTCGAGACGGACGTATTGCTCTGGGTCGATTGATTACTCTTCTTGGTGTTCCCCTTGGCGATACCTGTTGGCGGTATTGCTGCCCTGTTCCTGATCCAGGTGACATCACCGGAGGCAACCACATGGATCCGGCTTGATTTTGCTGAACTGGTGCCACGTAGGTCGATCGAACCTTGGCTGCTTCACTCATATCAAGCATTTCATCCTTGCCATTATAGGCAAGGATAACCTTTCCCCGGAGGATTTCTTTGATAATGGCCCCCTGAATAGCATCCCCCGCTTCATACAGTTGCTGTTTCTTCGTGGTTTTATCTAAAATGATGGCTCGATCGGTATCCTTCCCGCCATTGATGGTGCCCATTAGAACAATATTCAGGCTTGTCGTCTGGAGATCTTCCGTGCTCTCCGTGGCTGCGGTTGCAGCGGTCTCACCTTTTCCCGGAGGCGGTCCAAAAAGGTTTCTTTGCAGAATAACGGTATAGTCGTGCTGCGGGTTTTCTCCTGCCGTGCCGGCCTGCTCCGCTTGCACCGATACAGTTTCGGGTATCGCTGCTTCCTTGCCAGGCGCACTCAAGCCAAAATGTTCCAGAGCCTGATATCCACCCTCAACAAGGCCGACACAGAGCAGGGTAATGAGAAGAAAGGGTAATATATCGGTGATGCGAGCGGCCATAGGATCACGTACTGAATCTGAATAACGGTCTTTGCACGGTGCCGCCCAATTTAAATGGCAGTACCGTCATCTTGTATCTCTGCAATAAACTCTGAACAGCCTGTTGCTCTTGCGGATTGCTCCTTAGAAAGCCTTCATCGGGCTCCATATGGCCACTAAGAGAAATATTGCTGTTCAAAAAAGGAGAAGCGAGACGCAGCTCCCCGGTAAAATCAGCAAGAATCTCCCTGCCGAGAAATTCTCCTTCATTGAGCCTGACAACACCTTTTTCATGGGTCACACGCATTGCCAGTTTATCGAATTCAAGAATCGAAAGATTCAGTATCGGCTGCAAAAGCGAGAGATTCCCCGCAGCAATCTCAATGACCCCTTTGCCGTTACCATCGCCGGGGGCGCTGGTCGGCGCTTTGTAGTCGCCGGAAAACTTGACGATACCCGATATTTTCCGTTCACTGAGGCCTATACTCTTGGCCAGATCCCCGACCTGAAGTCCTTCTACATGGATATTGGCCAACGCAAACGAATGAGCCCGGCGGTCGAAATCGAGGTCAGCCGCGACCAGGCCTGAGTATATTTTTCCATTGAGCGAGAAGGCACGCCAGAATCGCCGCGAGTCGGCAGAAATCACCAATTGATCGACAACCATGGCGGTTTCCTGTCCGTCTATAACCCTATTGAGAGCGATATTTTTATAGACCGCCGAAAACGGAAAACGATAGCCAATCTGGTCAATAGTGCAGGTTGACTCCGGCAAAATATTCTCGATGCGCCGTTCACAAAACTGTTTGAACTGTTCTGCAGGAAACCGAACATACAGCAGCACGGCGGTGAGTAAAACCGCATACACCACATAAACAAAAGACCGGAAGGAGAAGATGGAGTGGATCATCCCTAACCCTTTTTCTCAAAAGTTACGACCTGCAGGATGGCATCGAAAAAACCCTGTGCGTCGCCGCTTTCCTGAATGGAAAATCTTTTTATGAAAACAACCTCTTGTTCAGATTCTATTAAACGGAGAAAACCGACAAGATCGTTCAGGGAAATCTGCTGCAGCTTCATCTCGACCATTGCTTCATTCAGTTCATCACCGTCAATTGTCGAGGGTTTCATATATTTTATCTGCTTTTTGACCTTCGCCCGGTTTGCCTGTTGATCAAGAAAGGTAAACAGAGTAAAGCCGGCACCGCGCTGATTAATTCTGGCCTGAATGGTACCTTCCTTACTTTTTAAGGTCCGATACTCCTGCTGCAAATTTTTAATTTCAACCAATTCCTGCTTCTTTCTGGCTATCGATTGCAGCAGATTATTCCGCGCGTCGATAACCGGCACAACAACCAGCTGTACCGCCAGAAAGCACAAGATAAAACCAATTCCTCCGAAAAGAACCCACTTTTCTCGACTGTTCAGCTTGTCAATTCCTGATTTGGTCCGGATATCCTGCAGGAGATTTCTGTTAAACCATGAAGCCATAATTATTTCCGGGCGAGTTCCAGTTTAAGTTCAAAATTCACCTCATCCCCTTTGATAGACTGATTGGCCGAGCTGATGGTAACATCCTTGAAATATGGTGACCTCTCGAGGTCTTTCTGAACATTATCCACTGTATTAAAATCCCCGGTAACAGCTTTCAGCCGAATCGTATCCATATCTGCGACCATCCGAACGACTTTTACCGGCTCCTGAGCCGGAATTCGTATCGAGAGCTCGGTAAGCAGTTCGATGATAGTGTAACCGGCACCATTCGCACCACCCGGGCTATACGTTGCCCTGATTTCATTGTTTTTCACCTGCAACTGCTGCACTGGATTGACTACCCGGGTTACTTCCGGAAGGGTTTCGGTAAAAACCGCGGCTATCTGCCGACGCAAACTCTCCTGCTCTGCGGTCAACTTTGAATACGTATATCCCACATAAATAAGGCCGCACACAATAAGCAGCGCTGCCGGCAGCGCGGTTTTCAGGATAAGACCACGGTATTCCAGTAAAGATTTCTTTTTTCTAAAATCGCCGGTGCGGAAGTTAAATCCTCCACTCTTTTTACCATTTTTGTAGACCTGTGCAAGTACTCTATCCATAAGCTCAGGTTTATAGCGGGTTTGAATATCCGGTTCAATCTTAACCAGAGGCTGGCTGCTCTGGTGAAAATGGGCTATTTCAACGCCGCCCAACCTTGACGACAAAACCGGCGCAGCAGTGGCGATCCGGGACTCTGACCCGGTCAGAAAGATCTTATAATTAGGATCACCCGTGTCCAGCAATTGACAGGCAAGCACGGTCTGGCTGACATACTGGACGAAGGTATCATCGGCTACCGGCAATCCGTCCGCTTCTGGCTGAACAGCCAGGGATCGTATAAGAGCCACCTGCTTGTTCACAACAATAAATAAACTTGCCCAGCGGGCACCACTATCGATCAGGACAAAGTTTTCCACCGGCCCGTCAGCAATCTGCAGCGCAGTCGCAAGACCACTGATGCCGATGCTGTCAGGGTTGAGTCCGGCTGCAGTCAAGACGCCGAGATGACTGGCCAGATAGTCCCGGTTTATCATCGCCGCGACAATATCCGTCCCGGACGATCCACTTTTCGCCACAATGAAATCGATGAGCAGACTGTTGATATCAACCGGTGACTGGTCGGCCAGCTCAAAAGGCAGCGCCTGACCGATCTTGCTGCGATCGGAAAAAGGCAGGGTTACATTCCTGAAGGAAAAGAGCTCGGCACCAAAGGTGACCAGACATGGCCCGCCGGTAAACCCCGTCTGCTCTTTGATCTGGTCGAGCGCTTCGGCAAAAGACTGATCCACTGCGTCAGCGGCAGCACAACCGGTCACCAGAGTGATCCTGGAGCTTTTGTCTACCACTACGGCGGCTAAAGCATCTTTGTGGATATCCAGGCACAACAAAAGGTCAGCCATACATTACTCCATTTTTCGGCCAAACAGTTTTATTTCGGTTTCTTTCAAGCGCTCAGCAACTACCTCCACCCTGCGGGTCAGGGAATCGAGGTTACCGGTGGCGATTATCTGAAAATAACTGCTCGTCGTGGTCAACAATTTTGCTTCCAAAACAATATCTCCCGGCCAGCCATCGACTTCTTTATACCAGTTCGGCTTTTCCAGGCTCTCCTTATGCTCCGGGCTCTTTCTATACGTATCAAACTTTTCTAAAAGCTCATCGCTGATAAGGCTATCAAAACTTTTAATGACGGGAAGCGGTGCAGTGTTAATATTGACTTGCCCATCATTACCGTACACTGTCAAATAATCGGCAAGCCCTTTATATTCCACTGAGCCAAAGAGCAGCTCCGGCGTAATCCCCTTGATTAACAACAGCTCTTCCATATATTGTACCGGCCCGTTTCTTGCGCTATACGGCTGTGCAAGAGACTGATAATAGCTGTTCTCGGCGCCAAGATCCGATTCCTTGTCATCTGCATCGAGCCAGTCAACTACGGCATCGAGTATGCTTCGCGCTTCGGTTTCATCCTCTATCGGAAAAGCCCCGGACAACAGCAGATTCAAAAACAGCTGGCGCATCTCACTCTCCGTATTACTGCTGCCGGCAGCCCCTGTGCTCTCATCTTTTTTCTGAACCAGACTATTTATCTGCAACAAACCTGACAGATCGACAACCTGCACCTGCAGGGAACCGGAGGGAAATAAATTTTCGACCGGTTCCTGGCCAAGAGTCGCCCAACTCTCCACCAGTGAATCACTGGTGTTTTCTGCACCATCGTTCTGCAGAAGGGTCAGCGCGATATTAACTCCAGAATCGGCAATTGCTCCCAGCTGCGTTTCCACCTTGAAATTATTGGCCACAACGAATTGTTGCCAGGTTGTTTTGTGGAACTGGATAGTCACCGCGACAAGCAGACTAACGGTCATAATAGTCACCAGCAGCGCCATGCCCTGCTCATCGTTCCCGACAGCCTTATTCTTCTTTAAAGACTTCATCCCTGCTTTTTCCAGGGCTGTGGCAGGGCGACTGCGGTCTTGAAAACGGTGCTGTTTTCACTTTTGGCCGACTTTGCAAATCGGAGTTCTATAGCGACTACGGCAGGAAACTCCTGTTCCTCCGGCGGGGTTGGCGGGTTGGTCGGCACAGCTTCATCGACCTGCCACTCTTCTGATTCGCGACCGTTCCGGTCTAGATAAGTAAAGCGCATTTCCA
>AMWB02011542.1_pt3 | contig 32326 bp, 29 predicted proteins | sample 200311 | NCBI WGS metagenome assembly AMWB02 (sample SAMN02737377, study PRJNA173069) | bioreactor metagenome | biome: anode biofilm in microbial fuel cells | place: USA: California | collected 2010-12-16
GCCGCCGCCGCCCCGCCGTCGGGGCGGCGCTCTGGATGACCGGTACGCTGGTGTCGTTCATGGCCATGGCCGTCGGAGGCCGGGAGCTTTCGGCGGAATTGAGCATTTTTGAGATCCTGTTTTTCCGGAGCCTCACCGGCCTTGTGATTGTCGGCGCCGTTCTTCTGAAAAAGCACCGACGATCGATCAATCCGTTTCGTTCACCATTCATTTCGATACACATCCTTCGTAATCTGGCCCATTTCGGCGGACAATACGGCTGGTTTTACGGGTTGGCGTTCATTCCGATGGCAGAGGTGTTTGCCATCGAGTTCACGGTGCCCGTCTGGACCGCCCTGATGGCGGCTTTCCTTCTGAAGGAGCGCCTGACGCCGCCCCGCATAACGGCGGTCGGCCTGGGAATCGCGGGCATGCTCATCATTCTTCGGCCGGGATTTTCAGCCGTTACGGCGGCGGCCCTGGCGGTTCTGGGCGGTGCCGTTTGTTACGCCTTCTCCCACACCCTGACGCGGCGCCTGGCTCAGGTCGACTCACCTCTGATCATTCTCTTTTACATGACCCTGATTCAGCTTCCCCTGGGATTTGGGCCGGCCATGGGGAGCTGGGTGACGCCTGCCCCCGCCGTGTGGCCCTGGCTGCTGGTGGTCGGCGTGACGGCGTTGAGCGGTCATTACTGCATGGCCCGCGCATTTGCCCTGGCCGACGCAACGGTGGTCGTTCCCATGGATTTTCTGCGCCTGCCGCTGATCGCGGTCGTGGGATATCTGTTTTACGGCGAGCCGATCGACGGTTTCGTTCTGGGCGGCGCCGTCGTGATGCTCGCGGGGAATATCGTCAATATTCGCGCTGAACGACTGCGGCAGGCACCGGGTCGGGAAAACAGGCAGAGACCGTGACAGGGTTTGAAATAAAGGCCGCCTGGAGCCAATCATCTTTATCATGGAAGGAGAAAATGCCGTGTCGACAATCATCATGGAGCACCGGGAAGAGATCGGTATACTGCGGTTAAACAACGGCCCCACAAATGTGATCGGCCCGGATCTTTTGAACGATCTCGAAGACGCCCTTGCCGTCGCCCGGCGGGAGTGTCGCGGACTGGTACTCGCGGGGGGAGCGAAATTCTTTTCCATGGGTCTTGACCTGCCGTCCCTCATCCCGCTGACGAGGGACGTCATGTCCGATTTCTTTTACCGGTTCAACCAGGCGGTGCTGCATCTGTACACACTTCCCGTGCCGACCTGCTGCGCCGTTGCGGGGCATGCGGTTGCCGGGGGATGCGTTCTTGCCCTGGGCTGCGATTTCCGGTTCGCGGCGCCGGAGAAAAAACTCGGGCTGAACGAGATTCGTCTGGGCGTTCCCGTCCCTTATCTGGCAGACATGATCCTGCGGCAGATCACAGGTGACCGGGCCGCGACCAGCCTGATCTACGGCGGCGATTTCATCGTGGCCGCGGATGCTGTCCCATCCGGGCTTGTGGATGCTGTCTTTTCGCAGGAAAACGTCGCGGCCGAAGCCCTCGGGAAGGTGTCGGCCATCGCTTCGCATCACCTGGCGGCTTTTGCCGAAATCAAGAAGAACCGTGTCGAGGTGATCCAGAGACACTACGAGCAGGATTATAAAGCGAAAAACGAGGCCTTCCTCGACTGCTGGTTCAGTGCGCCTGTCAGGCGATTGCTTGAAGAGGCCGCGCGCAAATTCTGACGATTTCCCGCCGCATGTCGGAACACAACCTCAAAAGAGAATCATTGGGAACACAAAACCGATGGGAAACGAAGTTTATCCGTGAAAATCAGGGAAGTGATCGTGGTCGAGGGCAGGGACGATGAAAGGGCCGTGAAGCAGGCGGTCGACGCCGAGGTGATTATTACGAGCGGCTACAAGATCGCCGCCGAGACCTTTAGGATGATCGAATTCGCCCGGCGGCGGAAAGGTGTCATCGTTTTCACGGATCCGGACCGCGCCGGCGAGTTGATCCGCCGGCGGATCAACGAGAGAATACCGGGATGCAAGAACGCCTATCTCATCCGGGAGGAGGCGCTCGGAAAAAACGACATCGGCATTGAAAACGCCGCCGCCGGCCCGATCCGGGCGGCGCTGCAAAAGGCCAGGTGCGTTGTCGAAGCGACGCCTGCCGTCTTCAGGCGGGAAGACCTGTTGCTGCACGGGCTCGCCGGCGGACCGGAAGCCTCGTTGCGCCGGGCGGCCCTGGGGCGCCTTCTCGGGATCGGATACGCCAACGCCAAGCAGCTTCTGAAACGGCTCAACCATTACGGCGTCGACCGCCGGGAATTCCAGAGCGCCGTTGAACAACTCGCCGCTCGGGACGTTTCAACCGGTCGATGACGCTTTCGCCCCAGGGGTCACGCGAATGGTTTCCGGCACGCCGATAAGGCCGCTTTCAGCTCATCTTCGAATGCTTTGCCTGTTCCTGATTCTCCTTCAGGGTGAACGTCTCGTCAAAAATGGTCAGCAGCTGCAGCACCTGCTCACTGATCTTGAGCGCGGCGTTGTTGATGCCGTAGAACAGGATGGAGAGGCGGGTCTTGGATGTGCCGTTTCTGATCCGTTCGATCTGTCTGCGGTCGAGACTGTCCAGGGTCTCTTTAAGGTCGACATAATGGGCCGCCACGTCACGATACACGAAGGTCCGGCGCCGTAACAGCATGTGGGCGGTATCCCGGAGCAGCGCCTCGACGTGGCGGCGGACCTCGTTCAACTCCGCTTTCTGCGCCGGAAGGAGGCCGGAGTGCTGGTTGGCGGTGTGCACGTGGCAGCGCAGGATCACATCCCGCGTGCTTTCGGTGATCTCCTGGAGGGCGGAGATGACATTGGCGTATTTGCCGGCGTCGCCGATGTCCTTCTGTTCGGTCAGCCGCAGCGTTTTGAAGATATTGGCCACGATGATGTTGGACCATTTCTGAAGCTTGCTCGTTTCCCGGCGCAGCTGCTTGAGCTGTTTGCGGTCCTGGTTGAGAATGCCGTCGAAGCAGGCCGTGATGTCGGCCAGGACCATTTCGAGGAACCGGCCGCTGTGCGCAAAGCAGGTGCGCACCGCAAATTCGGTGTCCGTCACCCGTTTCAGATCGAGAAGCGCAAGCTCCCGGTCCGCCTTTTCCCGCCTGGCGTGAACCTTGAAATTGCGGACGATGATCAATCCCACCAGGGCCAGCAGCCCGACGATGGCCACGCCGTCCAGATAGGCGATGGCAAACGCGAAAATGAGGGAGACGGTGAAGGCCATGAGGGCGGTGAAAAACCATCCCCCGATGACCGCCAGCACGCCGGTGACCCGGTACACCGCGCTTTCGAGACCCCATGCCTGGTCCGCGAGGGATGTCCCCATGGCGACCATGAAGGTGACGTAAGTGGTGGACAAGGGAAGCTTCATGCTCGTTGCGAGCGAGATGAGAGCGCTCGCCGTCATCAGGTTGACGCTGGCGCGAAGGAGGTCGAATTCGGGCGTTTTGCCGTCGAACCCGGGGGCGGGACGGTAGCCTTCGGCATCGAGCCGGTGCCGCATCCAGCGCTGCACCGATACCGGAAATACCTTGCGGCCGGCGTCGAACATGCCCGTCACCATGCGGACCATCACCCGGGAGAGATGAGAGGAGTCGAAGCGTTCGAGCCCCTCTTCCTGGCGGCCCAGACTGACCTCCGTTTGGGTGACGGTGCGCGCTTTGCGGGAGAGCCAGAGCGTTACGACCATGACCGCGCCCGCGCCCAGAAGGAACAATGTGCTGGTATGGACGGACTGCTGCAGGGCCGCCATCGGCGTTGCGAGCGGGGCGGCGGTGTCGCCGGCCAGGGTAAAGGCATGGAAGCCGGCCAGGGGGACGCCGATGAAATTGACGAGGTCGTTGGCCGCAAAAGCCATGGCGAGCGCGAATGTTCCGGCCAGAACGATCGGTTTGAGAATATTGATCCGCGTCGTCAGCATGAGCAGCTGAAAGAGGATCGCAAAAAAAACAAATCCCGCGGCGAATATCGTCCCGGTGTGGGTGTCGATCCAGGCGATGGTCGCAGGCGTCATGAACGAGGCTCCCTTGGCGCCCTTGATCAGGATGAAGTAGGTGATCATGGAAAGCGCGAGCCCTCCCCAGAGGCCGCCATAGCGGCGCAGTCGGGCTTCATAGTGGAATGTGAACAGCAGCCGCGTGAAAAACTGGGCCAGCATCCCGCAGGTAAAGGCGATGCCGACCGACAGGAGGATGCCCGAGATGATCGCCAGGGCCTTGCCCGTGTTGATGTAATCCCCCAGCGTCAGAAGCCCCTCTCCGCTTTGGGAGATTTTGAAGATCGACACGGCGATCGCAGCGCCCAGCAGCTCGAACACGATCGAGACCGTGGTGGAGGTGGGCATGCCGAAGGTGTTGAAGAGGTCGAGCAGCAGGATATCGGTGATCATCACCGCCAGAAAGATGATGATCAGCTCGGGCATCAGAAAATATTGCGGGTGAAAAATCCCTTTGCGGGCGACCTCCATCATGCCGCTCGAAAAGGTCACGCCGGCCAGTATTCCCAGACTCGCGATGATCATGATGGTGTGCCGGGGCGCCACGCGCGACCCTACCGAGGAGTTGAGAAAGTTGACGGCGTCGTTGCTCACGCCGACAATCAGGTCCGCAATGGCGATGGCAAACAGAATGCCCAGCGCAACAGCATAGAGTTGCATGAATCCCTCTTGATTGTGCAGTGACAGGTAACCGCAGAGCTTTCAACGTGACGACAAATGATGATTCCACCATCCGCGGGTCGCTGAAACATGTTTCTGCAAGAACCGTTCGTTCGATCCCTGAACCGGCCGGGTTCGATGAGCGGCCGTATCCTTACCATGCAAATGTCAGAGAAATATCAGCGTACCATAAAATGTCAGCGTTTTGTTAAGATAAAATGCAAGACGATTGAAATCAGGTCGGGATTCTCAAACACCCTTCATCCCCGACAGCACTGTCGCCTGCTCGGTGGAAGACTTTCCGATGACGCTGATGCTGCCGTTGGTTTCCATGACGACCGCCTGCACATCCTCCACTTCGCCGATGCCATGTTCCCGGATGGATTGGATGATCTCGTCTTTCGTGATCCTCTCGCGCGACATCGTTTTTTCCAGAAACTCCCCCCGGTGGAACAGCAGGGAGGGCTCCCCACGGATGATGTCCTTCACGGCTTTCGACCGGACCGAAAGGGATGAGATGATAAACTGAAGAAAAATCAGCATGCCGAGAGCCACAATGCCTTCGATAAACGACGTCTCCTTCGAAAGCATGATATTTGCCAGAATCGATCCCAGAGCGACGGTCACGACAAAGTCGAACGCATTCATTTTTGAAAGGGTTCTTTTGCCGGAAACCCTGAGTAATAAAATGAGAGATAAATAGGCAAAAAAGCCGACGAAAATCACCCTGAAAATATCTGCGATACCATCAAAAAACATGGCTCCTCCATAGCGTTGGTGTCATCAATGTGATAGCATTGTTTTGTTTTCGACCGGTCTGAACGGCAGCGGGACCGCGGCTTGAGGCCGGATCCCGCCCCATAAAGACAGGAGCTGACGATAAACTCCTCTATCGTTTTGTAGGAATGCAACTATTCGGATTTGGCCTTTTCTTCCGCTGACTCATACTTTTTGAAAAGTTGATCCAGCTCTTTTTCATCGCATAAATTGTTCAAATGCTTGAAAACGTCCCCTTCTTCCTCTTCGATATGATGCCGGTTCAACTCATCCAGCACCTTTGCCTTGGCTTTGAAGATATCGCTTCCCGGATCGAGGTCCATCAGTTCCCGCAAGACGAGTTTGGCGACATGATGCTCCTGCACCCCTTCCTGCCCGTCATCTTTCGCTTCTTCGTCATCGGCACCGATGAGCTTTGGAAAAATGGAAGCCTCTTCGCCGATCATGTGAGGATATAAGGATTCATGAAATTTTTCCCGGAGCTGTTTTCGTTCCTCGGAAGTTTTGGCCGCGACCATCCGCTTGCCCAGGCTTTTCTGTTCGTCATGATCTTTCCTGAGATGTTTCAGAAATTCGTGTTCGCTCATGTGCATGCCCTTTCTTGATGAGAATGTTGTTGAATCAATGCGTGTTGTTGTTCCGCACAGAAAACCTGAAAAAAGAGAAATTACTTATGAAAGCGCCTGCATATTGCGCTTTTTTCGCGGCCATTTTACGATCCCCGATATCAGCGCCAGGATAAAAAGAATGATGAAAAAAAAGAAAAGAACCCTTCCAATTCCCGCGACAACGCCGGCTATGCCGGTAAATCCGATTGTTGCGACAATAACCCCGATAATCAGAAGCGTAATTGCCCAAGCCAACATGGGTCGTGCCTCCTTTTTTGTACGTTTGCCCAGAATTCAGGAAGCGTCGTCATCTTCCCGCAAGTACTGGCGATCATGTTGTAACCGGTATTGCGGACCTGAGACAAAATAAACTGAACAATCCTGCTTGTCTTTTGACCCGTCTTCCGCGTTGCGTCAAAGGCCCTATACGTAAAGTATGCGACCTTTGACGCGCCTTGAAGACGATCCAACATCCGACGCAATCTTTGTCCACTTTATTTCGTCTCAGGTCCTAATGAATTATGCTAAAAATATGGAAAACACCGTACGAGCACAATAATGGGTAGCCCGTATTCGATGAAGCAAAAGGTTGTATGTTGTATAGACGGCCTGCGCTGCGGCAAAAAGCAATTCCGATGGACGGTGTGGGTAAATGATGATAATTTTATGATATCGGATTTCTTCTTCAACCCATAACCCGTCGGTTGGGGTGAATGCAATGAACCCCAACAAAAACAGACGGACGATGAACGGAACCGCTTCGATGACGGGTCGGGATGTCGAGGTCTGAATGTTGGGGTTCGCTGCGCTCACCCCAACCTACGATTAATGATGAAAACCGAATGATAAAGCAGACCCTCGTTAGAGGCTTGTAAGACTGGCAACACTCCAGAATGGTTCCGCCGCAAAACGGGATGATCAAAGGAAAATAATAGATGGGCATGAAAATCGGCGTTGTCGGCGGTGTCCTCCAGGGAAGTGAAATCGCCTATCTCGGTAAAAAAGCCGGATGTGAAGTCATCATGATAGACCGCAGACCGGTCGTGCCGGCCATGGGGCTGTGTGACCGGTTTTTTCAGCTGGATGTGTTGGATCCTGCCGCACTCGACCGCGCCATGGCCGATGTCGACCTGGTGATGCCGGCCCTCGAATCCGAACCCGCGCTTGACAGACTCCATGAATGGGCCGCGGTTAACGGTATTCCGATCGTTCATGATCCCCATGCATATGCCGTCTCTTCATCCAAGATTGCAAGCGATGCGTTTTTTCGCAAATACGGCTTTCCCGTCCCGGACCTCTGGCCGGGATGCCGCTTTCCGGTGATTGCCAAGCCCAGCCGGGGCAGCGGAAGCAGGGGTGTCGGTATTTTTCATCATGAAAAGGATCTGACGGAGGTGGTCGGCAGTGATCCCGCGTCCGGAGACTGGATCGTTCAGGCGTTCATCGACGGCCCCACATATTCCGTGGAGGTCGTCCGGCGCGGGGGAAGGGCGGCGGCCCTGCAGGTGACGGATCTTCATATGGACGCCGGATACGATTGCAAGCGTGTGACGGCCCCTTCCGTATTGACGCCGTCCGAGCAGCAGCGCCTGAAGGAACTTTCGGTGTCCATTGCCGACGCGCTCGCCCTGGACGGGTTCATGGACGTGGAGGTGGTGAAAGGGGAAAAGGATTTTAGAATATTGGAGATCGATGCGCGATTTCCCAGCCAGACCCCTATGGCGGTATACTGGTCGAGCGGCCTCAATTTTGTAGAGATGCTGGCCGGCGGGTGGGCCAAGAACCATCCTCCCGACAGGATGGCCGGCCGCAAGACACCCGGAGGCGTCATTCTGGAGCACATCGCGGCGGGCACGGGGGTGCTGTCGGTTGCCGGGGAACACATTCTGTCCCAGGCCGGCCCTTTGCATGTCATACCCGATTTTTTCGGAGCGGACGAAGCCGTCACCGACTATGAACCCGGCAAAAACCGTTGGGTCGCAACCCTGGTCTGCACGGCAGCCCACGTGCCGGATGCATGGACGCGCAGGGATGAAGCTATCGCGGCCATCCGGAAGGCGCATGGATTGACGGCATATCATGATGAAAAACCCGTGTGCGGCTTCGACGCCAAAAAGGAATTCAACTTATGACACGATTGACGGATCAACATATTCGTGAAACCGCGGCGCAGATCGACACCATCGACGCGGCCCTTGAATCTCGCGTGGGTGTCGGGCTGCGGGAGGTCGCACGCCGGGTGATCGGCGTCGAAACCGAAGACGCAACCCTGCCGTCGACAGGACGGTCCGCGGCGGTGGTGCCGATCACGGCAGGCGAGGGGGTCATCGGCGGATTCTGCGATACGGTGCGCGCCATCGCCGCTCATATCGGCTTTTCCGCCAGAGTGACGGCGGCGCCGGATGTCGGGGGAATCGCCGAGGCCTTCATGACGGGTGATGACATCATCGTCATGGCCGACGATCACCGGTTCGTTGCCGTCAATACGCGTTTCAGGACGGTTGTGGACAACAACCGGGCGACGGGGGAGGGGTTTGCCGCCCTTCTCGACATGATCGCAGGGGGTGTCTTCAAAAAGCCATGCGGCGTCATCGGCTGCGGTCCGGTGGGTTCCGCCGCGGCATTGCGACTGGCGAAGATGGGGGTGGAACTGACCGTCTGCGACATGGATAAAAATAAGGCGCGGCAAGCGGCGCAAAAGATCGGCCGGGAGGCGGGCGTACCGGTCGCCTGGCTTCAATATGCAAACGATCTTCTTGCAGAGTGCCCATACATCGTGGATGCGACGCCGGCGGCCGGGATCATCGATGCTGCAAGCATCCAGGAAGGCGGCGTGATGGTGGCTCCGGGCGTTCCCCATGGGCTCACGCCGGCGGCCGCAGCGCGTCTCGGAACGTCGTTTTACCATGACAATCTCCCGCTGGGGACGGCCGTCATGATGCTGGCGTCCGCCTACAACCGGATGACCGAAACGGCGCAGAGATGGTTCTAAGGAGGTCCCTTGAAGGAAACGGAAAAAAGCCCGGCGAAGCACTATTACAGAAAACGGGTGGAGCTGCTGCGCCTGATCGAAAAGATCAAACTCTGGCCCTCCAGGACCGGCGTGCTCCACGGCATCCGATCGATCGATCGGCACGGCGAGACCGCGCGGATCAGCACCCACTGCAACCGCGTCTTTACGGTGACCAATTCCCGGAACAGCCGGGCGGCCAGATGGCTGCGAAACAAGATGTTTTTTCGGGTATGCCCTGCGTGCGGGATACCGGAATGGAAGCTTGAAAAATACAATTCAACCCGCTTCAACCGCCATTTCGGATCTCAACTCGCCGCGCAGCGGAATCCGAATGAAAATCCGGGCAAATTGGATATCGGCAATGTCCGATGAAGGCAAAGAAATGAATCTGAAAAGCGCAGAAGCGTTGGAGGTATTGATCGACAGCCTGCCGGGCATGGTGTTCTGCTGCTCCTACGATCAGGAGTTGACATTTGAATATGTGAGTCAGGGCGTCAGGGATCTTCTGGGGTATGACCCGATCGATCTGGTGCATATCACCGCCTTTCGGAAACTCGTGCATCCGGAGGACCAGCGCAGGAATATGGAAATCCTGAACCGGATCCATCCGGAAAATCCCAGGTATGAGATGATCTACCGCATGCGCACGGTTCACGGGGTGGATAAATGGGTGAAAGAACGCGGTCTTGCGGTCTATTCCAACGACGGCGAACTGTCGCTGATCCGCGGCATATTGACCGACGTCACGGCCCAGAAAATCGCCGAAATGGAGCTGCGGACCGAAAACAGACTCCTCAGGGTCACCCGCAATGACCGCTATCGGCTGGGAAAGCTGATCGGCAAAAGCCCGATCATGCAGCATGTCTATGACGTGATCCTCAAGGCGGCGGCCAACAAGGACGCCAATGTCCTCATCACGGGTGAATCCGGAACCGGCAAGGAGCTGGCGGCGCGGGCGATTCATGATCTGAGCGAACGCAGCCGCAGTACGTTTGTGGCCGTGAATTGCGGCGCCATCCCTGAAAATCTTTTTGAAAGCGAGTTTTTCGGATATCTCAAAGGCGCTTTTACCGGCGCCGCGGCGGATAAAAAAGGCTATTTGGATGCGGCGGACGGCGGAACGCTTTTCCTCGACGAGGTCGGTGAAATCCCCCCCGGCCTTCAGGTCAAGCTGCTGCGGGCTTTGGAAGATAAAAGTTTTATGCCGGTGGGCGGCCACACCGCCAAAAAATCAGATTTCCGCATCGTCGCCGCGACCAACCATGACCTCAACAAGCTCGTTTCCAGGGGTGACATGCGCATGGATTTCTTCTTCCGCATCAACGTTATTCCCATCAGAATGCCTGCCCTGCGCGAACGGGGGGAGGACATTCTCCTTCTGGTCGAGCATTTTCTCGAACGTTTTGAAACGGGAAATGAAAAGGTGATCCTGCCGTTTGAATTGTTGGGCCGCATGCGACAGCACAATTGGCCCGGGAACGTCAGGGAGCTGAAGAATGCCGTCGAAAGATTCATCACGATGGGTGAGTTCAGTTTTCTGGAGATGTGCACGCCCGGCGAAACCGCGGAAAATGAAAGACGACCCGACAGCATGGAAGGCCGCCCTGCGTTCAGAGATCTTGACGAGGCGCTCGATAATTGTGAGCGCAGCCTGATTCTCAAGACGCTGCAGGAGTGCCGATGGAAAAAGGGCGTATCCGCTCAGAAACTCGGTATTTCATGGCGTACATTCCAGCGGAAACTCAAAAAGCACAAGATAGAATAGGCATTTTAAGCGTCATTATTGTCGCATAAAACAGAAAATTGTAATTACAGAATGTTACATCTTTACAAACTCCATATGCGACATTTACGGCGTATCTGCTCCATCGCATGAGCCTGCATTCATTTTATTTTCTCTCCTCATAAATTCCGATTAAAATCATTCTATTATAAATCATTTATGTCAAGTCGATCAATGATGGTATGTAATTTGCTATGCTTTATGATCATTCATTTACTGAGCACTCACCATCATATACGCACCAGAAATCAGAGGAGGCACCAGGATGGGACGCAATCTCCTTGCAGGGAAAAAGTCCTTTGGAGGATTCAGCCTCAATGTCTTCACAGATGACGAATGCTATGAAATCCACCTGGCGACCCTGGAGGTTTTGAGGCATACGGGCATATTCGTTGAAGATGAAGAGGCGATGACGGTTTTGGGAGATCATGGGGCCGTTGTCGACAGGAAGAAGAAGGTCGTCAAGTTCCAGCCGTACATGGTCGAAGACGCGGTCAGTTCGGCGCCGCCGAAGATTTTCCTTGCCGGCAGAAAACCCGAACGGGATTACATCATGGAGAACACCCGGGTCGGTTTCACCAACTTCGGGGAAGGGATCAAGATCGTCGATATCGAAACGGGCGAGATCCGCCAGACCCTGAAAAAGGATGTCGCCGACACCGCCCGGGTCATCGATGCGCTGGATGAAATCGACGTTTACCTGAGAGCCGTCGGCGCCCACGACGTTCCCCAGGAGGTCGCCCCGCTGCACAATGCCGAGGCATTTTTTCCCAACACCACCAAACACTGCTTTATCGGGCCGATCAACGGGTTCAATGTCAGAAAACTCGTCGACATGGCCGCCGCCGTCGCCGGCGGGCGGGACAATCTGGCCCTTCGACCCATCCTTTCGTTCAATACCTGTCCGGTCAGCCCGTTGAAGCTGGTGAAAGACTGCTGCGAGATCATTATGGAAGGCGCCCGGGCGGGGCTTGCGGTAAACGTGCTTTCCATGGCGATGGCCGGCGGTTCCACGCCGGTGAACATGGCGGGCACGCTGGTCGATCATAACGCCGAGGTTCTGGCGGGCGTGGTGCTGAACCAGCTCACGAAAAAAGGCTCGCCCGTGATCTACGGGAGCTCCACCACGGCAATGGACCTGCGGTTCGGTCTTGCGGTGGTGGGCACGCCGGAATGCGGTATGATCAATGCCGCCGTCGCCCGCCTGGGCAATTATTACGGGCTGCCCACGTGGGCGGCAGGCGGATAGGGCGACAGCAAGCTCTCCGATGCCCAAAGCGGTCATGAAAAAACCCTGACCGGTCTTTTAGCGGCGTTGGCAGGTGCCAACCTCATCTACGGACCGGGCATGATTGAAAGCGGAATGACCTTCGACTACGGGCAGATGCTCATGGACAATGAATTCGCAAAGATGATCAAATTCGCGGTGGGAGGAATCCCTGTCAACGACGCAACGCTGTCGGTGGATCTCATCAAGGAGGTGGGACCCTTCAAGGATTTCCTGGCGCATCGCAACACATTTGACCATATGCGGATGTATCCCCAGCCGAAACTCATGGACCGGCGGATGCGGGGCGCCTGGGAGGGCTCGGGCAGCCTCGATCTTTACGCAAAATCGATGGCGGCGGCGCGCGGGATTTTAAACACCCACCAGCCCGACCCTCTGCCGGAAGAAACGATCCGAAAGATCCGGGAGATCGTCGCGGGCGCCGAGGAGGAATTAGGAATCAAGTCCTGATTTCATTTCGTTCCGGGTAGTTATGCTTTTACGGGGGGTAGATCGGACGTGATCACGAGGACTCTAAATCCCCGCAGCCGGGTGCGACTCTCGGACTCCCCGCCATTTTTAAAAAGCGGAATTACTCATCACGCCAAGGAAGACCATACAGGAGATTTACCATCATGATTGATCAAGCCATCATCGAAGAAGCCAAAAAGATGCTGATCGAAGCGGACAAGGAGCGGATTCTGGTTCTGGCCAAAGAAGCACTCGACAGGGGAGGCGATCCGATCGAGCTCATGAACCAGGCCTTCGTGCCGGGCATCAACGCGGTCGGCGACTTGTTCGGGCGCGGCCAGCTTTTTTTGCCGGAACTGATCAAGTCGGCCGACGCCATGAAGGCCGTCACCGATTTTATCAATGATTCCATTGGCGATAAAACCGGCCGGAAAAAGACCCGGGGGACCATTCTCATCGCCACCGTCAAGGGCGATGTCCATGACATCGGCAAATGCATCGTCGTTTCCCTGATGCAGGCCAACGGTTTCACCGTACACGACCTCGGGCGGGATGTGGACACTGAAAAGATCGTCTCGGAAGCGGTCCGGCTCGACGTCGATATTATCGGCACCAGCGCCCTGCTGACGACGACGATGCCGCAGCAGAAGGCGCTTGAAGAGGCATTGAAGGCGGAAGGTCTCCGGGACCGGTTCAAGACGATCGTCGGCGGCGCCCCGGTGACCCCCCGTTGGGCGGCCCGCATCGGCGCCGATGCCTACGCGGAGGATGCCCAGGACGGGGTGGTCAAGGCCCAGCAGCTCATGTCACAGACCCAGGCCGCTTAACCATTTGCCTATCGCGGTGCCGCCGCGCCTGCGATGCACCGGAAAGAGGGGAATGTCGCGTGGGTGAATCCTATTCCGAAACCCAGATCCGCCGCCTGAAAGAGCTGGGCGCCGTTCCGGAAGAATACCTGTCCGAGTTTGGCGACGAAGGCGAGCGGGATCGCGCCTTCCAGGATGCCGAACGCCGCCGTGTTCAGGGCTGCCGTCGGCAACTGGAGAATTTTCGCGACGGTGTCAGGCGGCCCCGGCTGTGCACGCTCGAAAATGATCTGGCGGGGCTTCTGGTTGAAAACGGTTTCGTGCAGGTCGCCACCCCGATCATCATGGCCCGGACGATGCTCACCAAAATGGGCATCGGCGACGACCATCCCCTGGTGGCGCAGATTTTCTGGCTGAACCATAAGCAGTGCCTGCGGCCGATGCTGGCGCCGCATCTTTATTCGGTTGCCCGGGACCTGCTGCGGCTCTGGCCCGACCAGCCGGTTCGCCTCTTCGAGATCGGCCCCTGTTTTCGAAAGGAATCCCAGGGGGCGCAACATTCGAACGAATTCACCATGCTGAACCTGGCTGAATTCGGGCTTCCGGAAGACCGGCGCCATGACCGCATCCGCCAGATGGCCGAAATGGTCCTTCAAAAGGCGGGGATTTCAGACGTCCGCTTCGCGGCGGAGTGCTCCGAGGTTTACGGCGACACCCTGGACATCGTTACCGGAGATGCGGGAATGGAGCTCGGCTCGTCGGCCATGGGGCCGCATCCTCTCGACGCCTTCTGGCGGATCACAGCGCCGTGGGTGGGCATCGGATTTGGCCTGGAACGGTTGATCATGGCGGCGGACGGTCATGCGGGCATGGGGAGGACCGCCCGGAGCTTAAGCTATCTGGATGGCATCCGCCTCAATATCTGAGCCGGGCAAGCGGCCCGTGCAATGTCTTCAACGGCAGAAAAGGAAGACCGTCGAAAAGGAAATCGTATGGTGATGGTGAAACAGGAAAAACAGCGATTGCAGGCCGTGCTTGCCAAGGCTGCCGGCGGCGGGCTGCCGGATGAACGAGACATCCGGTTTCTGTTGTCCGTAACGGACGACGAGGGTCTCGCGATGCTGTTTGCCGCCGCCCGCGAGGTCCGAAGGCAGCATTTCGGCGCCGGCGTATTCCTCTACGGCTTTATCTATTTCAGCACCTTCTGCAGAAACGACTGCCGGTTCTGTCATTACCGGCGGTCGAATACCGCTCTGCCGCGCTACCGGAAAACCCCTGAAGAGATTATTGAAACCGCCGAGGTGCTGGCGGGAGGCGGCGTCCACCTCATCGATCTGACGATGGGAGAATGGCCCGATCCATCCGATCCATCCGGTCGATTGGAACGAACGACTCCGGCGGATCGGGGGGTGAAAACCTCCGGAAAAGCACATCCCATCGTCGATCTGGTCGAAACCGTCAAGGCACGGTCGGGGCTGCCGGTGATGGCATCACCGGGCGTGGTATCGGATGCGACCCTGCGGGCTCTGGCCGCAGCCGGGGCGGACTGGTATGCCTGCTACCAGGAGACCCACAATCCCGGTCTGTTTGCAGAACTCCGCGTGGGACAGAGTTTTGCCGCGCGTATGGATAGGAAAAGAACGGCAAAGGGCCTCGGGATGCTGGTCGAGGAAGGCATCATGATCGGGATCGGGGAGACGGCAGGTGACGTGGCCGGGTCCATTGCCGCCATGCGGATGCTCGATGCCGACCAGGTGAGGGTCATGACCTTCGTGCCCCAGGACGGCACGCCCATGGCGGATTACAAAACATCGGACGCCTTGCGTGAAGCGGTCGTCATTGCCGTTCTGCGGCTGGCGTTTCCGGACCGGCTGATCCCGGCGTCGCTCGATGTCGGGGGGCTGGCGGGGCTTGCGGAAAGGCTCGATGCCGGGGCCAATGTCGTGACCTCCATCGTCGTTCCGGGCAAAGGGCTGGCCGGCGTGGCCAACCAGACGCTCGACATCGAACAGGCCCGCCGGACGCCTGTGGCGATTGCACCGGTGCTCGATCGGTGCGGCCTTCGTGTGGCGGATCCGGATGATTACCGCCGATGGATCGCGCGCAGGCAGTTCCGCCGGGCGCCGGCTGCGGCGGTGTCGATATCGGTTTAACAATCCTTTCGGGGTCCCTTTTTGGTTACCTCAAGATGCAAGGAAAAAGGAGAAAAAAATGGCGAATATCTTAACCCGCACCGGTGACGGGTACAAGGTCGAAATGACCGAGGACGACGTCCGGCGGGATATCGACGAAGGGGTTCAGGACGCGGTCGAGCGGGCCGGCGTTCCGCCCCTCAAAGCGGACGAGATCCGGCACCTGTTCGAGATTTTCAAGAGTACGGACAAGATCGTCGGCGTGGAATCCGGCAGGGAAGTCTGCATGAGCTATGACGGCATGTCTTCCAAGATCCGGCGCGCCCACATCATCATCAACCGCATCCAAACCCTGCAGGTTTTCGAGCGGGCGCTGGGCGCCGACACCCTGGAGCTGACCCACATCGACTACAGCTACAAGCCCGTCAAGCCCATCGTCGGCTTCGAGCTGCCGGATCTCGATCTGCTGCTGAATTCGACGGTCGCGCCGGTCTTTTACGGTGCCATGCCCAACCTGGGGCTTTACAGCCAGCCCGACGGACCGTGCCCGAATCCGGCGGATCTGCTTCCCACGGGCAAGATCGAAGAAGCCCAGAAATCGTATGAGGAGGCGGTCGCGCTGGCGGTCAGCGATATCGTCTATGTGGCCTCGCAAATGTATGAAGCGGGCGTCGACGGCATCAATATCGACACCGTGGGCGCCGCGGGCGACGCCGATTTTCTGGCGGCCCTTCTCGCGACGGAAAAACTCAAAAAGAAATATCCGGATATCGGCATCGAGATGGGCATGGCCGGAGAATTCGTCCTGGGCATGCACGGCGGGCTCTCCTACGACGGCGTCCGCCTGGCCGGCCTTTATCCCCAGGATCAGGTGAAGCTGGCCCAGAAGGCGGGCGCCACCATCTTCGGCCCGGCCATCAACATCGTCACCAGCGGATCTCTGCCGTGGAACGTCGCCAGGTCGGTCACCTTTACGAAGGCATGCTCCGAGGCCTCCACCATTCCGGTGCATGCCAATCTGGGGATGGGCGTCTGCGGCATTCCGCTGACCCTCACCGTTCCGGTGGACGCGCTCTCCAGGGCATCCAAGGCGCATGTTGAGATCTGCCGTCTGGACGGGTTGTAGGTGGGCGTCGGCGATCCCTACGGGATGCATGCTGCGCACGCGCTTGTTTCGGGAATGGGCGGAGTACGTACTGCCGGAGATCTGGTGGCACGTTTGCAACTGAACCGGGGCATGAGAATCGACGCGGCAAAAAAATACGTGGCAGACAAACTGGGGCTTTCGGTCGCGGACATCGCCGATCCGATCATTATGGGCGAGGTGCGGGAGGATCTGAACATGTTCAGGATTTCCGAAGGGCCCGGGACGGTCGACGGCATGGCGGCCAAGATCAATATCGCGAAGAACCTGGGCATGGACATCAATTGCGTCAATATCTTCAAGCGGCGCACGGGACTGAAATTCTAGAACCGGATGCGGCTGTTTTTCATGATGACCGCTATATGCCTGACCACATGTCGGAAAGTTCTATAAAGGAGTTGATGCAACGATGAAGGACTATCAGCCCATAGAGACCGATTGGAATTACGCGGCGACCCTGGAGCGGCGGCATACGTTCATGTCGCCGTCGTTGCGGACGTTTGTCGCTTTTCAGAAGCCGATCATCCTGAAGCGCGGCCAGATGCAGTACGTCTGGGATGAAGAGGGCAAAAAATATCTCGACTGCCTGGCCCAGAACCTCTGCATCAGCGTCGGGCACTGCCACCCGCTCGTCAACCGGGAGGTCAAACGGCAGATGGACGAACTGGTGCATTGCACCACCATGTATTATCAGCCGGTGCCGGCGCATTTCGCCGAGGAGCTGGTGAAGACGATGCCGGCGGGCCAGGACTGGGTGGCGCATTTTGTCAACAGCGGCGCCGAGGCGGCCGATCTGGCCCTGCTCATGGCCCGGCTGCATACCGGCAATTTTGACGTGATCGCCCTCAGGAACTGCTTTCACGGCCTCCATTTCGCATCCATGTCCCTGACCGGGATCGCCGCCTGCCGGCATGCCGTGCCGCCGTCTCCCGGCATCCTCCATGTCCATAACCCCGATCAGTACCGGGGGGTGCACGGCGCTGTCGTTGCGCCCTACATCAATGAAATCGATGTCCTGATCAATTCGTCGACCCCCGGATGCATCGCCGGCTTCATCGCCGAGCCCATCCAGGGGTACGGCGGCGTCATACCGCTCCCGGAAGGCTATCTGAAAGGCGCCTTCGAGCGGGTGAGAAGCGCCGGCGGCGTGTGCATCATCGACGAGGTCCAGACCGGGTTCGGGCGGATGGGTTCGGATATGTGGGGATTCGAGGCCCACGGCGTCGTGCCGGATATCGTCATCATGGCCAAGGGCATCGGGAACGGGTATCCCCTGGCCGCGGTGGTTGCCCGGCGGGAGGTGGCCGAAGCCATGGCGCAGAAGAAATTCTTCAACACCTATGGATCGAATCCAACGGCCTGCGCCGCCGGACGCGCGGTGCTGAGAGCGATCGCGGACGACGCCCTCATGGACAACGCTAAAAGCGCGGGCGCATTGCTCATGGAGCGGCTGGCATCGGTCAAGGCCCGCCGTGACGTCATCGGCGATTACCGGGGCAGGGGGCTGATGGTCGGCGTGGAGATCGTCAAGGACCGCGGCACCAAGACGCCCGCGCCGGAAGAGGCCGCCCGCATAGCCGAAACGGCCAAGGATAGAGGGTTGATCGTCGGAAGAGGCGGGATCTTCGGGAACGTTCTGCGGATCAATCCGCCCATATGCGTCAATGAACAGGATATCGCGTTCATCGCGGATGTTCTGGACGAAGCCTGCGGCCGTTTATAAAAAAACCAGCATAGAAAAACAAGCGCCGGCATTCATCTTTATGGCGGCGATGACAGAAGGAGCACCAACGCATGTCGAATGCACAACAGGAGCGCTATTTCAGGGAAGACACCTCCGGCCCGGAACATCCGGGATCGGGAAATCATCCCAGGATACTGAAATATCATGTCGGGGGGAAATGGCTGGAATCGAAAAGCGGCACGTATATGCCGTGCTACAATCCCTCGACCGGCGACGTCATCGCCCAGGCGCCGCAATGCACCGCAGGCGAGGTCGAGAATGTCATCGCCGCGGCGAAGGAGGCCTACCCCAAATGGGCCGATACCCCGGTGAGCCGGCGTGTTCAGGTATTGTTCCGGATGAAGCATCTTCTCGACAGGCATCTGGAGGAGCTGACTTATCTGCTGGCCATGGAGATGGGGAAAAACTGGCAGGAGGCGATGGGCGATATCCTGAAGGTCAGCGAGGTGGTCGAATTCGCGTGCGGCGCACCGCACCTGATGAAGGGTGAGTCGCTCATGCAGGTCTCCACGGGATACGACACGGTGCAATACCATCATCCCGTCGGCGTCTTCGCGGGGATCGCTCCCTGGAATTTCCCCGCCATGATCCCCCATGGATGGATGACGCCGATCTGTGTGGCAACGGGCAACTGCATGGTATTGAAGGCTGCAAGCTTTGTCCCCCAATCCTCGATGCGCATGATGGAGCTGTGGCAGGAGGCGGGGATTGCCGACGGCGTCATCAATGTCTTCACGGCCGGCCGGAACGAGGCCGAGCTGCTGCTCCGGCACCCGGATATCAGCGGCGTCTCGTTCGTGGGCTCGACCAAGGTCGGGAAGCACATCTATGCCACCGCCTCGGCCCACGGCAAACGGGTCCAGGCCCTGTGCGAGGCCAAAAACCATGCCCTGGTGCTCCGGGACTGCAAGGTCGAGCGGACCGCCATGGGGATCATCAATGCCTTCTGCGGCTGCGCCGGCCAGAGGTGCATGGCGCTGCCGGTCATCGTCGTGGAAAACGCGGTCGCCGACGAGCTGGTGGGATACCTGCGGAAATTCGCATCGGAAATGACGCTGGGACGGGCGTACGAGAAAAACACCGGCATGGGGCCCGTCGTCAACGCGGGGCATCTTGGATATGTGACCGGCTGGATCGAAACCGGCATCCGCGAGGGCGCCAGGCTCGTCGTGGACGGCCGCAATCCCACGGTTCCGGCCGGCTGCGAAAAGGGCTTTTTTGTCGGCCCGACCATCTTCGACCATGTGACCGAGGAGATGTCGGTGGGGCGCGAGGAGATCTTCGGCCCTGTTCTTTGCATCAAACGGGTCGACTGTTTCGAGGAGGGCATCGCGATCATGAACGCGAACCCCTTCGCCAACGGGTCGGTGATCTACACGCAAAACGGGTATTTTGCCCGGGAGTTTGCAAAAAGGACCCATGCGGGCATGGTCGGAATCAACGTCGGCATCCCGGTGCCGCTGGGGATCTTCGGATTTACCGGCCATAAGCAGTCCTTCTTCGGCGACCTGCACGTCATGGGCCGGGACGGGTTCGCCTTTTTCACCGAAACCAAGAATGTCACGAGCACATGGTTTTCGGAAGACGCGGCGACGTCATGCAAAGTCGATACCTGGGACGGAACCATCACCTCGATGCCGGCCCCCGAAGATTGAGAGAGGCGATTGAGACCCGAGGATTGAAATAGGCGATTGAGATCAGACAAGAGGGGAAGCATGCCTGAAAAAGAGGGGAAAAGAGTCAAGATCCGCGTAGAGAACCTCACCAAGTCGTTCGGCGATCTCAAGGTGCTAAACGACATCTGCTTCGATGTTTACGACGGTGAGATGCTGTGCATCGTCGGCCCGACCGGGTGCGGCAAAACCACGTTTCTCAATACCCTTTCCAAGCTGCTTCCGGCAACGAGCGGCAGTATTCTGATCGACGGCGAAGAGGCGGATCCCAAAAAGCACAATATCTCTTTCGTGTTTCAGGAGGCCACCTGCATGCCGTGGCGGACGGTGCGCAGGAATGTCGCCTACGGCATGGAGGTCAAGAAGTTTCCGGCAGACAAGCTGAACGAACGTCTCGACTTTATCCTGGAGCTCGTGGGGCTGGATGACTGCGCAAACCTCTATCCCAACCAGGTCTCGGCCAGCATGGAGCAGAGAATTGCCGTCGCCAGGGCGTTTGCCGTCAATCCGGATCTGCTGATGATGGATGAGCCTTACGGACAGCTTGATATCAAGCTCCGTTACTATCTCGAGGACGAGCTGGTCCGCCTCTGGAAAACCCTGGGCAGCACCGTCTTGTTCGTCACCCACAACATCGAGGAGGCGGTCTATCTCGGCAGCAGGATCCTGGTGCTCAGCAACAAGCCGACCTCCATTAAAAAAGAGGTGGTCGTCGACCTGCCGAGACCCAGAAACGTGATGGATCCGAAATTCGTGGCACTCCGCGAAGAGGTCACCGAACTGATCCGGTGGTGGTAGAAGGTATCGAACGGTTGCAACCTTTCGGCTGCGGATGCCCGCGCGGAATGCGGCCGAAAGAAGATAGCGGACAACATCGTCCGGTCATTACAACCCTGTTTACAACAGACAAAGGAGAAAAGAATGGCAAAGTCGAACATCAATCGGGTTGGAATCATTCTTGTCATGGTCATGGCGCTGACATGGGGCGCATTCGGCTCTTCGGCCGATGCCGCGGATAAACTGATCAAGCTCGATACCTGCTGGATGCCTTCCACGGAATCGTTCGTTCCCTGGTATGCCAAGAAAATGGGATGGGACAAGGAGGAAGGCCTCGATTTGCAGATGCATTTCTTCGACTCGGGCGCCGCGCAGATGGAAGGAATTCCGGCGAACGCCTGGGTTTTAGGCTCCACCGGCGGCGTCGGACAGATCATCGGGGCACTGCGTTACCAGGCCCAGCTGATCGGCATCAGCTACATGGACACCCGGACGGAGGCGGTGCTGGTGCGGCCGGACAGCCCGATCCTGAAGGTCAAGGGCTGGAATCCAAAATACCCGGAGGTTTACGGGAGCCCCGAGCTCATCAAGGGCAAGACCTTTCTGGCGACCATGGTCAGCTCTTCCCAATACACCATGGTCAAATATCTCGAGGTCTTCGGCCTGACGGAAAAAGACGTGGTCATCAAGAACATGGACAACCCCCAGGCGCTGGCGGCGTTTGATTCCGGCGAAGGCGACTTCGTGGCCCTGTGGGCGCCCATGGAATATATCGGGATGCAGAAGGGATGGAAGATCGCGGGCGACCTGAACAATACCGATGCGCCGCTCATGACCACCCTGATCGGCGTGAAGGACTTCTGCGAAAAAAATCCGGAGACCGTGGCCAAATTCCTGCGGATGTACCTCCGCGTCCAGCATCACATGCGCAAGGAAGGCGCCAAAATGGCGCCGGAGCTGATCGAGTTCTACCAGGAATGGGCCGGATACGAAATGTCTCCCGAGTTTGCCAGGCTGGAGCTCGAGATGCGTCCCATGTTCACGTATCAGGAGCAGCTCGATGCCCTGAAGGGCTCGCCCTTGCACAGCAAGGCCGATGCGTGGCAGGCCGATATCGCCAATTTTTTCACCGCAGTCGGAAAATTCACCCGGGCCGAACGGGACAAGGTCGTCAATATGCCCTACATCACGGACAAATACCTGAAAATGGTAAAGATGCCTCTTCCGGAATGATGCAGCAAATCGTGTGCCCGGGGCCGACTCTTCAACGGTCGGCCCTGGAGGCTTAATCCACGGGACTGAGGGAGACTTCCATGGCTTACGAAGAGATCAAGGTTAAAACCCCGCTGATGCTGAAAATATTGCCGGCGGCAAGCATCGCGACATTTTTCATCGTATGGGAGCTGGTCATCGATCTGAAGATCGTACCGCGAACCATGCTGGAATCCCCTATTGCGGTCATCAAGCTTTTTCTGGTCAAGCTGCATGAAACCAATCCCGATGGGGCGACCTGGCAGGTTCATGCCTGGACCAGCATCAAGGAGGCCTTCAGCGGATACCTGCTGTCACTGGCCATCGGAATTCCCCTGGGGCTTCTGATGGGCTGGTTCAAGATCGCCGAAGGCCTGGCCCGCCCGATCTTCGAGATGCTCCGCCCCATTCCCTCGATCGCCTGGATTCCGCTCACGATCTTCTGGTTCGGCATCGGCCTGTCAGGAAAGGTGTTCATTATCACCATGGCGGGGTTCATCCCCTGCGTCATCAACTCCTATTACGGCGTCAAGATGACGAATCCCACGCTCATACAGATGGCCAGGACCTACGGCGCCTCCGACTGGAACATCTTTACGAATATCTGCATCCCATCGGCTTTGCCGATGGTCTTCGGCGCCCTCCAGATCTCGCTGGCCACGTGCTGGACCACGCTGGTCGCCGCTGAGCTGATCGCCGCCAATACGGGTCTGGGCTACCTCATCACCATCGGAAGGAAGCTGACGCTGCCGGGGCTGGTCGTGCTGGGGATGGTCTCGGTAGGCCTCACCGGCGCGGTGATCGGCGTGGTGATCGACCGCCTGGAAAAGAAACTCCTGGCCGGAATAAGGAGATAAAGCATGGAAGACGCCGCCGTGGCCAATGAATGCGTGAACCCGGTCAAGCCCGAGACCGAACGACATGTCCTGCTGAGGATCATTCAGTCTCGGTGGACGCTCTATTTCATTTCCGTTGCGGGTTTTTTTCTGCTCTGGGATTTTCTGGCGGCCAACAAGATTCTGGGCAACAGCCTGGCGCGCCCTTTTGACGTCATGGTGGAAATCCGGCGGCTCATGACCCACAGGTTGGCGGGCCTGACCTTGTGGGGCCATGCCTGGGCCAGTTTCCGAAGGGTGCTCATCGGGTGGTCGATCGCATCCGTCGTCGCCATTCCGCTGGGGCTTTTCATGGCGCTGAACGATTATGTTCGCGCCGTCGTCAAACCCATCTTCGATCTGCTCAAACCCATGCCCCCCATTGCCTGGATATCCATATCGATTCTCTGGCTGGGAATCGGCGAGACCTCGAAGGTCTTCATCATCATGGTCGGCACCTTCGTGCCCTGCCTCCTGAACGCCTACAACGGCGTCCGCCTGGTCGATCCGGAGCTCTACGACGTCATCCGCACCCTGGGCGGCAGGCGCCGTGACGAAATCTTTCAGATCTGCTTCCCGGCGGCCCTGCCGGCCATCTTCGCAGGTCTTCAGATCTCCTTGAGCATGGCGTGGATGTGCGTTCTGGCCGCGGAGCTGGTCAGCGCGCGATCGGGTCTGGGTTTTTTGATCATCAGCGGTATGAACAGCTTGAAGCCTTCGCTGATTCTGGCGGGCATGGTCGTGATCGCCGTCATCGCCTGGTTGTCGAGCGTCCTCATGAGCTACGTTGAAAAGCTCCTGTGCCCCTGGCGTCGGGATATCGGCGGATACTGATTTCCATGAAATTTATCTGTGAAATTTATCTGAGGAAAAAAGGGCATCGCCATGCAAAACAGCCACAAAATCGTCTGGAGGGATGTCAGCAAGACCTTCATCCAAAAAGGAACCCAGCAGGTTCATGTCCTGGACCACATCAGCGTCGACGTGCGGAAGAATGAATTTCTGGTCATCCTGGGCCCCGGCCAGTCCGGCAAGACCACCTTGCTCAGGATCATCGCGGGCCTCGAAAAGCCGACCACCGGAGAAGTTTACCTCGACGGCCGGCAGGTCGACAGCCCCGGGCCGGACCGCGGCCTGGTGTTCCAGAGCTACATGCTGCTGCCCTGGCGTACCGTCATGGGAAACGTGATACTGGGAAGACGGCTCAGGGGAGAGCCCAGGGACGAAGCCCGGGAGATCGCCATGAAGTATATCCGGCTGGTCGGCCTCGAAGGGTTCGAAAAGCACTACCCCCATCAGCTCTCGGGCGGAATGAAGCAGCGGGTGGGCATTGCGCGCGCCTATGCGAGCGGCCCGGAGGTCATGCTTCTGGACGAGCCCTTCGGCCAGCTCGACGCGCAGACCCGCATCCACATGGAGAATGAAACCATCCGTATCTGGGAATCGGAAAAGAAGACCGTCGTCTTCGTGACCAACAACATCGACGAAGCCATTTTCCTGGGCGACCGGATCGTTACCCTCGAGGGAAAGCTGCCCGGCCGCATGGGGGCCGTCTATCCGATTGACATCCCGCGGCCCCGGCGGTTCACCGACCTTGCCTTTTTGAAGCTCAGGCAGCAAATCACGGACGCCAGCGAACTGACGCTGTAGCCTAAACAATCCGGGGCGTCAATCCGAATTAAAATATAACTTAGGTTGCCTCCGCCAATGTGGATCCCGGTCCTGCCAGAGGCCTGAAGGTCTTTGCGGAAGATCCGCAAAACGGACATTTCCAATCTTCCGGAAGATCTTTGAACGCCGTCCCCGGGGGAGTATTTGTCTTGGGCTCTCCCTTGTCGGGATCATAGACATATCCACAATTGCTGACTTGACACTGATACATGTCTTTTGGATCCGCCATTGTAAGCCTCCTGTCTTTTTTGTATTCCACATCAATGGTGCGCAATCCGATCCAGTTCTTCACGGATTACCTGACGAATAAGCGTCTCGTCAAGAGGTTTTCCGCTTTTCGCAAGATATTCTCTAAGGGCCTCATTGATCATTGTCTGATACCCATACCCTGCTCGCTCCGCTCGGGCACGAAAATCATCGAGGATGTCCGTATCGAGATACATGGTGACCCTGGTCTTTCCCTTCGTTGGAACAACCTGGCCTCTTTTGGCATTTTCAAAATTATATTCCTTTTTCATATTGTTTCCTTTCCATGGGTGTCGCCTTTCTTGCCGAAATTAAACGGACAGTATCGGCACGGTATGCATAAACGATTGTGATGATTCGACCAACCGCATCAGAACCAATGCTCACAAATCGCTGTTCAGCCGCAACGACAAGCTCTTCTAAAGTCATGGCAAATGGATCATACAGCACCGTCTCAGCGTCGGAGAAGCGGATCTTATGTTTTTTGAAGTTGGTTTCAGCTTTATGGGGGTCCCATGTGACGTGCATAATGGAATGTATGCATATATTGTATGCATATGTCAAGCATCATGTTTTGTAAAAGTGATCGATTGTCTGATGGGGAAAAATCGAAAAAGGAATAAAAAATCCCGCCTTTGCATCAAGGCGGGATTTGTTGTTTGTTGCTGCGATGCAGGCGTCCGGGGGACTATTTTGTCCGTTCGATATAGCGCATGAGGTCTTTGTCCAGCGAAGGCTCCAGGAATGTTTCCGGTGCATTCGCCAGGATTTGTTTGTATTTCCGGTTGGCCCGAACGACCAGGTCCTCGGCGCCGGCGGCCGCCCATGGTTCATGGGATTCCCAATCCGATATCGAAGGGGTCCAGAGGCTCCGGCACCCGGCAAACGTGCTGGGGTGAAGCAGATAGTTTCCGCCCGGCCCCACCTGCTGAATGATGTCGACTGCCAGGGCCTCGCCCGACACCTCGATCCCCTTTTGCACCCGCAGCACCCGGCTGATGATTTCCTGATCGATGATGATTTTTTCATACGAGATCGTCATGAGAGCGTCGAGGGTTCCCAGGCACTGCACACCGATATTGGCGCCGCTCAACACACCCAAAAGAAGGCTCATCATGGTTTCGTATCCGGCCTGGCAGTCGATCTCCTTGGCATGGGTGATGCCGCACATGGTTCGGGTCGGCAGACGGTAATATTCACGCCCCATCTGGATATTGGGGGTGTTGATCAGCATGGCCTCCGGAGAGCCGGCGGCGAAGCTGCCGCTTTTCATGTATCCCGTGGTGGAGGCGGTGGCGTAAACGATCGGGGCGCCCGGCCGGATCAGCTGGGTCAGCACGATTCCCGCCAGGATCTCGACGTTCTGGAGCACCGCCGTTCCGAGAAGGCTGATGGGGCCGGAAACGCCCGCCATGATGCACGGCGCCAGGAGCGTCACCTGATTTCTTCCGGCGTAGGCCATGATGGTTTCAATCGTTTCGCCGGCAAATCCAAGGGGGCTCAAGGGGTTGACCAAAACGCCCAGGCAATGGTTTTCCTCGAGAAACGCCCCGCCGCCCATCGCCATCTCGACCATCTCGATGGTCTGGCGGACCTTCGCGCCGTCGAAGCAGAAGCCGATGATCGGCTTGTCCGTATTCTTCAGAACCGCGTACATCATGTGGAGATGCTTTTCCTCCGGAGGAACGTCGCCGGGATCGACCGGAATGGAGCCGTTCAAATGGATCGATTCCCCGGCCTGGCAGAGCTTCATGATATTGGCGTAATCCGTGATACCCGCGGGGCGCCGGCCGTTTTCCGAATCCTGGATAAAAACGGGGCCGACGTTGGGCTGCACGAGAAAACCTTTCCCCACGGTAACGGTGCGGGTGCTGTTTCTGGCGGTCCACGAAAATGACCGGGGGCAGGTTTTTAAAGCCGTATCCACCATCTGCCGGGTGATAAAAACGATCTCCCCATCCACCTTTGCGCCGTGATTCCTGAACATCTCCAGCGCCTTCGGGCCGTGAAATCTGATCCCGGTTTCCTCCAGGATTTTGATGGATGCATCGTGAATTTTGTCAAAATCGTTTCTGGAAATGACTTCAAACGAGTTGTTGAGCGCCACAAAAATTTCCTCCTGAATTCTGGCTGCAGACGTCTGTTGCAATCTGCAAATTTTTTAGGCAAACGGTTGCCCGCGATTATTCCGATAGACCGATAAAGATGATGTGTCATCCATCGGATGTTTCGTGGAGCGCAGAACAAGAAGATGCAAAAAATATGCCAACCACCAAAGCTCAAAATAACAAACTCAAATAATTGTGTTTTTAGTCACTCAAATAAAAAGTATTGAGGAAGAAGCCGACAGTAATGACGCAATAAATTGGTCATAAGTCCATCATTTTGAATATACTAAAAAAAATTAGCGACATATATGACTGTTTTTTGGCCATTTTTACACTTGTGGGGATTTTTTTCTGAAATAGTTCCATCCAGGGGTTGAACTCTCGAACGGATCAGTGTATTTAAAAACATATAATAATTATTATATCCATTTGAGAATGGATATCCTCTCGGTTTTAAGGATGCGGGATGTTTTGGATGGATGTATCGAAAAGTTCTGCTCTGGTACTGCGACTCCCCGCTCTTCTGATGCTGCTGATGCTCGCATGGCCGGCACCGGTCGCGGCTGCCGGCCACCCCACCGGGAGCGCGGACATTCGCGTTCTGGCGCTGGAAGTCGATATCGACACCCGGCCGGATATGCCGGGTTTACAGACGGTGATGACCGCGGTCAGGGACGTCCCCGCGGCGGTCGATACGTTCGTGGGCTCACCGGATGGAAAAGCCCGGGCCGGCTTGCCGCCGGGGTGGCGCGTCAAGGCCGATCTTTCCGGGCCGGCCTTCGGGGAAGCGATCAAACCCCTGTCCGGCATTCCGAATCAATCCCTCTGCCTGCCTCTTTTCAAGATCTCCGGAACATATCATCTTTTTAACATCCGCGTCGAGGATGAACATGGAAAGCCGGTACTGGCGCGGCGTCCGGACAAGGATGCCGTTGTCATCGACGTCATCGACAAGCTCCTCGTCACCCGGGTCACCTCGCGGCCGCTGACATCGAAGGAGATCGAAGAAAAAGGCATCGTCATCGACGAGGACAACTTCACCGCCGTCAACTTCTCCGTGGGGCTGACGGTGGGAAGCGAGCCGGTCGAGATCGAACTGCCGATGCTGATGCCCACCAATCACCTGAACGCGGCCCGGGTGCTTCCGCCGTCCGCGGGTCGTCTCAACCAGCCTGCGGGACTGGAAAAAATCAGAATCCCCAATTTTTCGGTGGTCGGATTTACCCTCCGCGAGCCTCCGGAAGAGGAACGGCAGGGCATCCGCCTCCCGCCCGTCAGCGGCGTCGTGATCATCCCCGGCAACATCGCCTTTCTGAACCAGTTCTTCAGCGTCATCCTCGAAGCCGGCAACGCGGCGCCGGAAGGCTCGGGCCTGACGCTGAGCCGTGCGAGCGCCCGCATCGCACTGCCGCTGGGAGAAGACGGGATGCGGGGAATGCCGGGGGACGATCCCCTCCGCCTCGCCGAGACGCGCACCGGCGGCTTCCGGGAGGCGCTGCCGCTGCAGGACGCCGCCGGATCGGATGACATTGCGCCCGGCGGCACGAACCATGCCGAGTTTCTCGTGGAGGGGCTTAGGGAAGGAAGCCATCAGGTGACGTTTGCCATCACCGGGGAGTTGAACGTTCCGTCTCTTGACGCGCCCGTGACGATGACCGGCAAGGCGGCGGGCGTGGTCCAGGTGAAAAACCCCACCTACAGCATGACCCTGGCGCATCCGGATGTGGTTCGGGAAGGCGAGGCATATTCGGTTTTCGTCACGGTGACCAACACCTCCCGGTCCCCGGCCAACTATTTCAGGTTGAATATAGAAACCCGGAGTCTCTCCGGCGCGCGTCCGGCCGAGGGTGAAACAGGCGAACGCAGCCTCGACACCCTTTTGCCGGCAGAGGCAAAGACCTTCGAATACCGCCTTGTTGCCCGGATCACGGGAAAGGTGACCGGCACCGTGTTTCTGGCCGACGAGGGCATCAACGGCAGCTTTGTGCTGCGTACCGGCGTAGGCGATACGGGCATTCCCCTCTCGCCGGACAGCCTGATTCTGCCGCAGACCGTGGCGTATCTGCCGGATGATCCCGACCTGGTGTTCGCCGCCGTTCGTCTGCTGGGGCAGGCCTACAGTGTGGCGACGGCCCCCGCCGGCAGCCTGCCGCCCGCTATTTCACGCGTTTCCAGGAGCTATGTCTTCGAGCGCGCGGTGAAGCTCGCCCAGGCGGGGCTTCATATCCGGTTCGGCGAAGCGGCCGATATGGCCGTTCAGGACATCCTGCTCGATTATCTGGGCAACGATCTCGGACGACTGGCATCTCTTTACGGGACGGAAGATGCATGCGATTTCGCTGAAAGAAACATGCGGGCCTTCGACGACCTGCGCCGTCGGACGGATGCGGGGAAGGATTTCTCGGCGGTGATTGCCGAGCTTCTGGGCGCCGGGCTGTCGGGGAAGTCGCCGGCCGACCTTCAGCGGGAATGGGCCGAGCGCTTTGCCTCGCGTCCGCCGCATCTCTCCTGTGCGGCGGGAGGATCGGCGGCGCCCGTTCGGCTTCGCATGACCGATGATCAGGGCCATGTTCTGGGTGCACTTGCGGGTCATGAAGACGCCGCGCGGGAGATCCCGTTTGCAGACCGGTTCAGCCTGATGCCGGCGAGCGGTGTTCCCGCCGAGATGCTGTGGATCGGCGCACCGGCATCCACCGCCTATACGGTTGAATTTCAGATGTCCGAAGGCACCGGCGGAGGGGAGATTTCCCTGATCCTGCCGGCCGGAAACGGGATGAAGCAGGTTCTGTATGACCTCGGTTCCCTGCCCGCCGGAAGCAGCGGAAAAATGCGCTGGCGCCCTGACGATGAAGAACTTGCGTTCGCCGTCGATACGGACGGCGACGGCACCGCCGACGGCAGTCTGCTCCCGATGTCGGAAATGCCGATCCATGACGGCCCGCCCGCGCTCTCCGGGGTGGTGCAATGGGCCAAAGGGGACAGGCCCCTGACCATGCAGGATTTCGCGACCGGCGATCCGCTGGGAAGAATGGTGGGGGTCCTGTTCAGTGAAGAGGTTACCCGCCGGACGGCGGAAAACCGCGATGCCTACCGCATGCCGGCCCACCGGATCACCGATGTCAGCTTTCAGCCCGACCGGCGCATGGTGTTCCTGATGATGAACGAGCCTGCCGGCGCTTTGGTGGCAAGGGAGCTTATGGCCGGCGGCATCGCGGACATGCGTGAAAACATCATGCGTTCCGACGCCCTGGAGCTCGTGGGGTCGCCCGAGCGCGGCATTGGCGGCGTCGTCTCCGGCATCGTCCGGGGGCCGGATGGAACACCGGTGCCCTACGCCCGGATCCGGTATATCCAGCCGGTCCATCATCCGAGCCCCATGGACGCGTGGACGAAGGATCTTGTCGTCTCGACCGTCGCAGCCGATGCCGCCGGACGGTACCAGATCGACTTCGTGCTGAAAAGCGGGTTCAATGCGGCCGAGATCGAAACCGGCGACATCTGGCTGAACGCCCATCATCCGTCCGCCACCAACCACTTCAAGCTGGAGGCGATGGATCCCGACACCGGCAACGTCGGCAAGGCATCCACCCGCATCCGGTATGAAGGGCAGCGGATGCGCCTCGATATCATCATCCGCGGATACGGCCGCGTCGCGGGCACGGTGGTTGACGAAGAGGGGAACATCGTCTGCGGCGGTGCGCCGGGCGTTCTTCCGGTGATCGCCAGGAACGTCAGCACCGGCGAGACGTGCCTCTCCTGGGTGGATGCCGCCGGCCGCTATGCATTCCCGGCCGTTTACCAGCATGCGGACGGAACGTCGCGGAAGGCGCCGGAGCTGCCCGTGGGCAATATCGTCGTGCAGATCGTGCGGACCGCCGATGCCCATACCGGCCTGACCACCGTCAATATCCCGGCGGCAGGTGCTGCGGTCGAGGCAGATATCATCCTGGTGTCGCCGACCCGTTACGGGACGGTATCCGGCCGCGTCCTCGAAGGGGACGGCATGACGGGGGCGGCCCATGTCCGCGTTCAGGCGGCGGGCAGGGTGCTGACGGGCGTCGGCATGTATGAACGGCGGTATGAAACCGGCGTTGTAGGTTCGGCCTTCACGGATGAAAACGGATTCTTCCGGTTTGAAAACGTGCCGGCGGGCGACGTCGAAGTGAGCGCCGTGCGTCCTTCCACATACGAACAGGCGGACGCGAAATCCTATCTCAGGGAAAGTGGGGAGCTCGATCTGACCTTGGTGTTTCCCGGCGGCGGCGGAATCATCCGGGGCTATGTGGAAAGTGCCGTAGGCGAACGAGTGCCGGGTGCCGCGGTGGGCGGTATCACGGAAACGGATGACAGCGGATATTTCGAGATCACGGGCCTCCCGCCGGGGCACTATACGGTCGGCGCCCGCGGGCCGGGGTCCCATGCCCTGGGATCCGTTTCGCTGGACATCCTTTCGGCAGGCGATATTCAGGAGATCCTGATCCCGCTGTCGCCGGTGGGAACCATCCGGGGCACCGTTTATGAAGCGGACGGCAGGAGCGTCATCCCCGGCCAGAAGGTGCAGCTCTGGATGAACGGCAAAGGCGTCATGGCTGAAACCTACACCAATGAAACAGGTGACTATTCCTTCAGAAATTATCCGGTGAACCGGTATGAGCTCCGCGCCGTCCGGGAAGACCACGGCGACGGCGGCATGGTGGTGAGCGCCGTCCGGTACGCCGGAGACGTTCGGGATGCGGACATCCGGTTCCGGGGGATGGGCGGGATTCGGGGCAGGGTGATCCAGAGCAACGGAACGCCGGTCGTCACCGATGTGATCATTACCCGGAAGGTGTGGCGGATTGTGACGGACCGAGAGGGCCGTCCATCGAACTATTATATGGACTTTGTTTCCAGGGTTCAGGAACAGGCAAATCCGGACACCGCCGCATCGATCGGCACGGCTCTTGACACCACGGGTGCCGTGGCGCCTGCCAACCAATATTTCATGCTCGTGGACGAGCCGGTGCGCATCTCAAGCGACGTGGCGGGGCCGGGCGGTGAGGTGACCGGCCGGTTCGCGTTTGACGGGCCGGCGACCGGGGGGCCGTTCACCGTGACGGCCTTCGGACCATTCCTGGCGCCGACCGAGGCCATCGGCGAGATTCCCCGCGTCACGGATAACAATCCGGACACGCGGATCGTTGACGTGGGAGACATTGTCCTTTTCCCCACGACCGGCGCGGTGGCGGGCACGGTCTATCTTCCGGACGGGATCACACCGGCGGGCGGCGGTGTTGCGGTGACGATCCGATCCCTTGAAAACGCGGGC